>MDTB01019137.1_pt1 | contig 126133 bp, 130 predicted proteins | sample 811161 | NCBI WGS metagenome assembly MDTB01 (sample SAMN05326650, study PRJNA326480) | marine metagenome | isolation source: seawater | place: Mediterranean Sea | collected 2009 | reverse complement strand
CTAAGTTCTTTACTTTTTCTTTTAAGTTCTTTGCCTTTTCATGATTGGCTAAGTTCTTTACTTTTTCTTTTAAGTTCTTTGCCTTTTCATGATTGGCTAAGTTCTTTACTTTTTCTTTTAAAGTTGGTTTTGTTTTTTCTTGTTCTGGTTGGTTTTCCTTTTGAATTATATTTTTTTGTTTTATCAGTTCACTATTATTTCTTTTTGTTTCTGAAGAAGTTTTCCTGGTTTTTATTGTTTTTTTGGGTAAAGTGTTTTTCTTTGTGGCTTTTCGGAATCCTATATTTGTTTTTGATCTAGTTATTTTTTCTACTTTAGACGAATTTTTTTTATCTTTTAAAGAATTTGGGGCCTTAATCTCAGACGAAATTTCGTTTTTTAACGATTTAGTTTTTTTGACGTTATGTAATTCTTCATTATTTTCTTCCATGATAATAATCCTCAACTATAAAACCTAAGATAACTAAAACAATATTAGTAAATTTATATTTTTTACTACTTTTTTTAATCTGAATTAAATATTACTGAAAAATTAGACATTTATAGTCTTTTACTTTACTTTTCTATGCCCATAGCACTAATATGAGTTTATATTATAGAATATTAATTGATTTAAAATATATATAAATTTTAGATTTAAATATTTATAGGAAATTAACATGAATCAAAGAAAATTTCAGCAAGGATTTACTTTAGTTGAGTTATTGGTTGTTATAGCGATAATAGGTGTTTTAGCAGCAGTTGGTATCCCAGCATATAATGGATATACCGCAAAAGCTAAATATAATTCTGCAAAGCAAACGTTCAATAGTATTGCTTCTTTTGTGTCTGCTGAAATTGTCAAGTGCAATGGGCAAAATTCAGCTTCAGATGCAAAACAGGCACTTCCAACATTTACTGCTACAAAAACTGGAGTTACTGCTCCCTCTGTTATGGCATGTCCTGTTGCTTCTCTTTCAGATGCAACGACATATTTTCTCCCTGTGGTTCAAGAAAGATGGTCTAATCCATTTAGTCCTGCAATGGCAGCAACGACTTTTGTATCTGCTACCGCTCCTTCGACGGCAAAAACTGACTGGGGAAAAATTTCATTAACTAGTGATGCTGCTACTGGTGAATTAATATTATCTTTATCGCCAGGTGCTCAAACTTCGACTGCCACAACAGGTGAAACTGTGATGGTTAAAAGAATTAGTATTAATGATTAAAGGTTGTGTATAAAAACCGTGGTGTTACACTAATTGAGCTTTTAGTAGTTATTTCAATCATTGGTGTATTAGCTGCTGTTGGGATCCCTTTGTATAACGGATACTTAAATAATGCAAGACTTCAAGAAGCTCAAATTGCTCTGAAAACTATTGCAGCAGCTCAAGAAAACTATAGATTGAGTTATGGAGGTTATGCAACAATTATTAGTGATACCTCATCAATATCAAAAGCTTCAAATTGCGTTCCAACTGAATTATCTAGTCAAGGTATTGAAACCTGGCTTTTATCTGGGGTAAAGTTAAATACAAATTTTTACTACTTTTGCTCTTACGCTGACAATACAACAACTACTCCAACTTTCAATATCAAAGCAAAAAAAAAATCTTCATTAAATACTTATTCAATTAATCAAAATGGTCTGACATCAGGTTTTTAATTTTTTTTTGTCATAAATTTGGAAATAAAATGTGGAATAAAATTTTAGAACTAACTAAATCAACAAAATTATCTGATATTCATATACACTCTGATTTGCAAATTTCCTATAGAGAATTTGGCGAAATCGTCAAAACAAATGACTATTGCTCGAGTGAAGATATTAAAAAATTTTTGTTAGAAATTTTAAGTGAATTTGCTTTTAAAAAATTTGAACAAAAACTTGATTATGACTTTGCTATTCAAAAAAATGAATTTAGATACAGAGTAAATGTTTTTAAAGAAAATGAAAAATTAGCTTTAATATTAAGAAAAATTGAATCAAAAATACCAAATTTTGAAGATCTTAATTTACCAGCCTACATTAGAACCATTCCTTCCATTAGTAATGGATTAGTATTAGTAACAGGTCCAACAGGTTCTGGGAAAAGCACAACTATTGCATCGATAATTGATGTGATTAATAGCACTCAAAAAGGACATATTTTAACAATCGAAGACCCTATTGAATTTAAGCATAATTCAAAATTATCTTTAATTAGCCAAAGAGAGGTTGGAAGAGACACAAAAAGTTTTACTTCAGCTTTGCGAGCTTCATTGAGAGAGGATCCAGATGTCATTTTGGTTGGTGAATTAAGAGATTTAGAAACTATACAACTAGCTTTAACTGCTGCAGAAACTGGTCACTTAGTTTTTGGGACTTTGCACACTAACAGTGCGCCTGCAACTATAAATAGGATAATTGATGTTTTTCCATCAGCTCAACAAAGTCAGATAAGATCACAGTTAGCCTCAACTTTAAGATGTGTTCTTACTCAAAATCTTTTTAAAAGAATTGATAAAAGTGGACGTGTGGCAGCTTACGAGATGATGGTATGTAATACAGCTATAAAAAATTTAATTCGGGAAAACAAATTATTTCAAATACAAAATGTTATGCAAACAGCAAAAAGTGAAGGAATGATATTAATGCAAAATTATATTAGAAATTTAGTAAACGAAAAAAAAATATCTGCTGAATATTTAATATAGTTAAATGATATGAAAATAAATGGATTTTCACTAATTGAGATTATTACAGTTGTAATAATAATAAGTATTATTTCAAGTTTAGCTATTTTATTTAGTCAAAGAGAATCAAAATCTCTAAGTCTTTACTCTATTGCTGATCAAACTGGTCTCGCTTTACTAACCTTAATTAATAGAGCTAAAGGGTCTCAGACAACAATTAGAATTAGTTGTGATGAAAAAAACATAAAAGCTGATTTCTTTAGAACTACAGATTCAAAATCCTTTAGAAGTAATGCAATAAACTATTCTTTAGATGCTAATAAAGTAACTTTTGGTGAAAATCCAACTTTTTCAGAGTCAATCAGTAATATTCCTAAAAATATTTTTTTGGGGTGTCCCTTATCATGTGGAACGATATTTATAACATCTGATGGCTTACTTCTTCCTTCTCTTGACTGTAGCGAAATTTTCTTTACTTTTAGATCAAATAAAACTGAAAATGGATTAAGTAAACTCTTAATTTCAAAAATAGGATATCCCGAAATATATATAAAAAATAACGCAAATTCAGATTGGAGAGAAATTTTTAGATGAAATTTAAAATTTCAGGATTTTCTTTATTAGAAGTTACTGTAAGCATACTTTTCTTTGCTATTTTAGCAGCATCATCTTTAACTGCTTTAAGATTTGCAGGTAAAAATTTTAATGAAAAAAAAACAAATTATGATTATCTTTTATTAAGTAATCTTATAAAAGAAAGATTTAACCAATATTTATTTGAAATAACAAATTCAGGTTTAGAAATTCCTAAAAATGGATTAATTTATAAATCTGATTGTTCCTCTATTGATGAAATTGAAAGAATGATTTGCGATTTAGAAAAGCAAATTAATACTTCGACTAACAAAAACAATTTGAGTATAACTTTAACTATTAATGGTGGGGAAGGTTTGGGTAGTTCTAAAAATTATTGCTATTATAATAATAAAATTCTTATTAATGATATTGTTAATAATTTAAATGTTTTAGAAAGAAATTTTTTGGTGCAATGTAATGTTAAAAAATCATGATGGAATGACTCTTATTGAAGTAATGGTAACTTTACTGCTTACTAGTATTTTGATTGGAACCATTTTTACTCTTTTGACTAATTCTAGTAGATTAACGAAAAATATTGAAAGTGATATCAAGGTAGATCTTTTCGTAAATAATTTTATTGAAACTTTTAGTACTGAAATTGCTTCCGCCTCTAATTTAGAGGATTTTCCATCAATTTGGATAAATAATAATCCTTTGCCATCCCCGAATGAACTTATTAATCAAACAAATTTTTCAATTCAAATTTTTTCAATAATACCCTCCGTTACTTCAATTTCTGGAAATTTAATTGATGAAGGATACTCCTCCTTTATTGAATATACAATTCAACCTTTTTTAAGTGACGATAATCTGAGAAAAATAAATTTTCCAAATGAACTAGTAATTTATAAAACAAAAAAAATTTTTACAGGCAGTACGCCCAGTACTGGATCAAAAAACGAATCACCAATAATTTCTGGAGGGATCGATTTATTTAATCAAAAGCAAGTTGTATTGAAAAAAATTAAAAATTTTTTTTGTATTCCTTCGACCAATGTTTACATAGGAGGCTTAGATTGTACAATTACAATGTTTGAAACAACAGGAATTAAAGGTAATTTAAATAATACCGCAGAAAAAATTTATAGATTTTATGCAGATGCCAAAAATCAACCATAATTGTTCCGGTATGGCTTTAGTGTATACGATGTTGGCCACACTCATATTATCAATCTCTGCTGCTTTAATTCTTTCTCAGTTATCAGCATCAATTAAATCTGAAAGCATCTCAAGAGAGGTTGAATTTGGTAAAGATTTTTCCGATCTTTGTGAAAGAGCTGTTATTGAATCTATAACTTCTGGTATTCCTTTGCCTAAAAAAGGTTCGGGCTTAGAAGAATCTTTAAATATTTCATTATCAAATTGGCCCACATCGGGATTTTTCTCTTTAAATAAATATAAAATGAATTCAAATTCAAATTGTCTTTTTAGACCAATTTCAATAACAGATGGATTTGTTGATCAAGAGCAACTTCGAAATAATAATACTGATTACTATAAAGTAGACTCTATTAAGGACAATGGTTTTGTCAGAGTTCATTATGAAACAATAATTGGTATTTCAAAATAGAAATATTATAAAATTAACAAAAAGAATAATGCATTGTTTTATATTAATATAGTTGATGTTTTATTATTATAAAATCTTATTAATTAAATGAATAAATTTTTTATATTTTCTGTTTATATTTTTTGTTATCAAAATGTTTGTCATGCTGAAGCTTTTTCTATTGATTGTTTGAAAAACTATCAAAATTTGCTTTCAAAAAATGTAAATTTGCATATTGATCCTAAATTAAAAAATGGACCTTCGTGGATTTTAAATAAACCGTTAGGTTATATTGGTAAAGTACCAAATAATTGTCTTAAAGATTTTGGTTCTGGAGGTAACTTAAGAATTATTACTGATAATGGAGAACTTTTCTTTATAGAAATACTTTTTAATTCAATTAAGCCAGTAATGATTAAACATATTGAGCCAAATCAAGTTTCGATAATGGAAAAAAGTTTTTTAAAAAATAATTTTGCACTTGCAAATTTTGATATTAAATTTAATGATGATTATTTAAATTTTTCTTATTTTATTAAGAAAAATAACAATTCTTTTTCTGAAAAATTACATTATTTATCAAAAGAGGTTCCAATTGAATAATTTAGGTAAATTCGTCATTATTATTAGTATTTTTTTATTTTTTTTCTCTGAAACTAGAGCTAAAGAGCCTTTTTCAATTTTTTCCGGTGGACAAAATCTAAATGTAATATTTCTTGTGGACTCTTCTGGAAGTATGTTTTCTGGAGGAAAATATTTGGCAGTAAAATCTGCAATTGAAAGTGTCTTAGATAGTTCCACACTTAACTTTGCAGATTTTTCTTTATTAACCTGGGGAAGTGGAACTTGTAATTGGAGTTCTTCGGTCACATGCCCATGGAATTATAGATGGGTGCCATTATCAAAACAAAAAAATAGAGCTAGTTTTTTTTATAATAAAATTTATATTAAAAATGCAATATATGATCCTAGGATTTTATATTACGGTGGGGGAACTAATTTAAATAATCCTATTAATTTTATTTTTGATTATTTAACAAGTAATGATTTTAAAAACTCAAATTCGGCTTGTACCTCAACAATCTTAGTTGTTTTAAGTGATGGTTTTTGGACAATAAATCAAAACTCGTATAACAAAGTTAAAGTATTAAATGATAAAAGAAACATCAAAACCTATGCAGTAGCTTTTGGTGTGAACCCAGAAGACTCAAGATATCCAAACTTTAATACTTTAGCCGAATATGGAGGGACATCTGAGGGTTTTGGTGGTATTAATGTAGATGCGGAAGTTCTCGCATCTAAATTTAAAGAAATAATTCAATTAGCAATATATGATTCATTAACTACATTACCGCCAGTTATAATTCCGAAGTCGAGTAAAAATAATACAAATAGTTTAAAAGACGATATTTTAATTTCTCCAGAATTTATTTATTCAGGTAATGGTCAGTGGAAGGGTTTTTTAAAAGCAGACAAATTAAACGAAGATGGAACATTTGGAAATGAGATTTGGGAATTTGGATTAAACCTATCTAAAGTTGATCCAAAATCAAGAAATATATGGACTGCTGCTCCCGGATTTGATAGTCCGTCGCTTGAAAAAAAATTTACACCAAATAATCTAACAGAAGAAGTTTCATCAGAAAAGCTTGTAAACATTTTTGAGACAGATGGGGTTCTTAGTGATTTAACAAAAGAAACAGATGCTAAAAATTTATTGAAGTTTTTGAGAGGTTACGATGTATTTGATGAAGATAAGTCATCAGAAACAGTTTATCGATGGCCTTTAAATGATATTTATAATTCTAAGCCTTTGTTTGTAGGACAACCTGATCTGGTAATTCCTAATCATCCGGATTTTAAAGGTGGCGATCAATACTTTTATAATTTAAATCCCTCTGCTTACATAAATTTTATTCGTGAAAATAAAAATAGAATACCAGTAATTTATGTTGGTTCTAACGGAGGCATGCTTCATGCCATCAACGCAATTGATGGCTCTGAGTTATGGGCATTTGTACCACCTCCTATTTTAAATAAGCTAAAAAATATTCTTACTAGTCAAGCTAATACCTCTCAGTCTATATATACAGTCGATGGATTAATTTCTTCCAAAGATGTCTTTGTAAGTGGAAAATGGAGAACATACATTGCATTTTCTTTTGGAAGAGGAGCTCGAGCTTATACTGTTTTAGATGTTACAGACCCTTTGTCGCCAATACATGTGGTGTCGATTGAAAATGCCCAGGAAGGAAGCAAAACAGCTAAAACAATCAAGTGGGGAAGTAAACTATCAATTTCAGGACAAGCTTGTTCAAATAATATCTCAGAGAGTAATACGGTAGTGGAATGTATAAATGGTGGAAATTTTTATGTTGCATTAGGATTTATTTCTTCAGAATTAATTTTTTCTTATGGCACTTTGATTAATCAAGATAACTACACTCCAGTTTTAATAATTCCAGGTGGTGAGGGTGACTCATTTCGCCAAACTGGAGGTGCTGTTTATAAAGCAAATTTAGGGAATTACGGTTCGGGACCTGGTTCATTATTATCTACAAATTTTGTTTATGATTTTAACTCTAAATATTACCAGTATTGGTTAAGAGTCTCAGAGACAAGTTTTGGAAATGTAATCAAGGTTGATAGTCTTAGAAATTTTTTAGGTACAATACCTTTAGGTTCTTACATTGCTGGAGGAGGAATAAGATGGGGCACTAGGGTTAAATCAGTAATTAATGATAGAACAATTGAACTGAGCCAAAACTTGACAAGAAATTTACCAGTAGGAAGTTATTTTCGAATAATTTTTGGAATAGACAGTGAAATTACATCAAAAATTTCAGTGATTCAAAGCGGTCAAATATTATCAATGAATGGATCATTTGGTAATAAAACTATTGTCCCTAATAATAACGGAACTTTAACCTCTTTCGATGAATCTAGCTCTGTAATATCTAAAATTCCTTATAATACCGGTGGAGAAATGCTTGTAGATAATTTTACTACTTACTTTAATGACAGAAATATTACTCAGCCTATAACAGTTTTAAATCAAACTTACACTACAACAAAGGATCTTAATATTTTATATGGCACAGGTAATATTTATGAGCCTGTATACGCTAAAAGGATAGATAACATAATAGTTTCAATTCAAGACAAAGATAGTAATATTTTCAAAAAAACATCAAGCAATATTTATAAACAAGTTCAAAATTGTTTTACGCCAGATTGTTATGCTTCTGGAGTTTCCAGCAGAAACATAAGAAATCTATCACAATTTTTCGATTCAACATTGAATAAAGATAATTGTCCCTCAGAAACTCAAGCTGGATGGATTATTTATTTAAATAGAGCTAATGCAATAGATATTGTGTCAAATGAAAAAAGAAGTTGTAAAGATGGTAGATTAAGTGGGCAAATAGAAATTAGTAATGGTATAGCTTTAATACCTGTATTTATTCCAATTGATGCAGGAAATATTAGTTCTATTTCTAGATGCGGTTCTGGCAATTCTGCAATATTATTCAGAGATGTCAAATGTGGTTTTGAGACGTCTACTGCTTCTGGAGGAATTTATATGAGAAATACAATTATCTCAGGCATAGAAAAATTTAAGGATAAAGTTTATATTTCTTTAGTAAGAAACAAAAAAAAATTAAAAACAAATGACCCTGTTACAAATAAAATGGTCATCAAAGGTAATAAAGCAGTAATAAATTCAATATCTTCAAAAGAATTTTTTAAAAATCCAGGAATAATTAAATCAAAAATAAGAATAAATTAATGAAAAGTTTGTTAAAGAAAATATTATTTGCATTCAGAGCGCCAGATCCTTCTGTTCAAGATTTAGTTGGTATTGATTTATCTCACAACTATATTAGATGTGTTCAGCTAAGTAAGCATGGGAAAATTTGGAGTATAACTAATTTAATTAGTAAAAAAATTGACGCTTCAGTAGAAAATGATGATCAAGATTTAAGACTAATAAGTAAAACTCTTAAGAATATTATTTTAGAAAAAAAATTTGATACCAATTATGCTGCTATTTCACTTCCAATAAGTGCAGCAATTGTTCAAATTGTACAAATCCCTATTTTAGGTGATGAGGAATTAAAAACTGCTGTAGAAAATGGATCTCTTTGGGAAAATGTTATTACGGTTACTGGTGATTTATCAGAGTATTCTATTTTTTGGCAAATAATTAAAAAATTTAATGATAAAAATCAAATGGCAATTCTTTTTGTTGCTTCTAAAATTGAGGATATAGAAAGATATTGTGATCTAGTTAGAGAATCAGGTTTTGAACCACTTATAGTTGATGTAAGGTGCTTCGCATTAAGAAATATACTTAAAATTTATTCTGAAGATCTTGTAACTAAACAAAGTGCATTTTTAGAAATAAGTGGATACGAAAATTTTATAGTTTTCATTTATGATGATTTGCCATTTATATACGATATTTACGTGAGCGAAAATGATATTAATGCAATAATTAACGGCGGCTCTGAACTAAATACTGATATTTTAGAGAGAATTTCCTCTCAAATAAGAACATCAATTAATTCTTTTATATCACAAAGTGGTTCTTCTGGTATTGAAATTATTAATTTTGTAAGTTCTTTATCTCATACAGATTTTATTTTAAGTTCGTTAAAAAAAAATTTAGTTGAATATAAAATACAATTACTAAATCCATTTAAAAATATAAGTTCTCCTTCACAGTTAAAGTCTAGAATAGTTGATGAAAAAAATAAATCATCTTTTAGTGTAGCGCTTGGTTTAGCTAGTAGAAGACTAGATATATTTGGGTATTTTAAATTAGTAAAAGCTGTAGCAAATATTAACCTTATTCCGAATAGAGAGAAAATAATTGAAAAAGAAAAGAAAAAATCAAAAGAAGCTAAACTGACCAACAATATACTTTTTTCAAGTATTTTAGGTTTAACTTTAATATTGATATTTAATTTTTATGTAGTTTCTATTTCACCTACAAATCAACAATTTGAATTAATATCATCAGATATTTCAAAGGTTCAAAATAAAATTACTAAATTAAATTCTGAATTAAGTAAAAATAATAATTATGTAAAAAATTTCAATGTACTAAATAAAAAAATAGTTGACTTAACTATATTAAATAATCTTCCAAAGGAATCTTATGTTAAGGAATTAAATCATAGAAGAATTGGAATAAGTGAAATTACTATAAAATCAGCTGAAACACAAAAAATATATGATTTTATTACAGTAATTTCAAAGGAATTTATTAATGTTCGATTGCTAGAGATAGTTTCAATTCAAAATGACTCTTTTAAACTATACAAAATAGTTTATCAAATTAAAAGGTAGAGAAAATGGATTTGATAAATAAAAATAGAGATAAACTTGATTTTAAAAATTTAAGATTTAATGATGTTAAATTCCCACATATAGTTATATTAATATGTATTTTATTATTTTTCTATTTCGTATTTAATACATTTTCAAATTTTAAAAAAATAGAAATTCTAAAAAATAATAATTTAACTTACTTAAGTCTACTTAATGATAAAAAAAATATTGAGAAAAAACTTAAAAATCTTAAGTTTGACAATGCTGAGTATTTTAAAATGCTAAAAAATAGTCCTAAAACAAAGACAAAGTTTTCTAGTGAAATTTCTAATCTAGCTTCTAAAGCAGAACTTAAAATAATAAAAATTATTTCAAAAAACTTACCTGGTAATAGAACAAATCCTGTTGTTGATTTTGAATTCGAAGGTAGTTATTATTCAATAACCTTATTTTTAAATTTTTTAGATGAAATAACTCCAGCATCTGAAATAGAATCTTTGATTTTATCAAAAAAAAATTCAACTAATATGATTTCCTTAAAGTTAAAAGTTAAGTATGGAATACCGCCATCTTTAAATGAGTCTTCAAACTTAAATACCTATCTTGATTTAGGTGATTTGAATTCTTTTTTGAGTGATCATAGGAAAGCAAAAGTATATTTGACTCAAAATTATTCTTCAAATAATGAGATACAAAATATTGCTCAATCTTTTAAAAATTCAGAAAATAAAAAATTTCGTGATCCTTTTAAACCTTTAAATAAAAATATAATAGTTAAAAAAAAGGGTTTAAAAAAAAATCAGATGGTAGATGAATTTGAAAATATATCCACAGAAAAGAAAAATAAATTAGTTGGAGTTATTTACTCTGAAAGTAAAACATTTTGTGTTGTTGAATTTAAAAATGGATATTTAAAAATTTTTAATGAAGGTCAAAAATTTACTGAAAATAGTGTTATTAAAAAAATTACAAATGAGTCTATTACATTACTCACAACTGTTAAAGATAAAAATTTTTTAAAAGTTATAATAGTAGGTGAGGAGTTTCCGTGATGAAAATAAAATCTTTTTTAATTATATTGTCTTTATTTCAAATATTCTTTTTTTTATTTGGGTGTTCAGCCACTCCCTTTTTAAAAAAAGAGGATATAAAAACAATCTCTTCTAAAGTTAGAGATGATGTTTTAGAAATTCAAAAAAAGGATCCAGTAGTTGATCAAGGATTGAGCAAAAATAGTGATTTAAAAACCAAAATTGCCCCAAAAATAATTTCTGAGATAAAAGGTAAGGAGAAAAGTTTAAAATTTAAAGATAAGTCTTGGAAGAATTTTCCTATTAGTATAAATTTTGTTGATATTCCTATAAGATATTTTTTTAAGTCAATTCAAAAAATGACAGGTATTAACTTTGTTGTTGGTAATGAAGTTCAAGGTAAAGTATCGCTTTACTTAAATGATGTTTATTGGACCGAGGTAGTAGATATTGTTAAAAACAATAACAATTTAATTAGCGAAGTAAATGATTCTGGAAATTTAGTAGTAATTCATTCTACTGAATTTGTTACAAAACAAAGCAATTTGCTTCAAAAAGCTATGGTTGCAAAAGTCTCTGCATCTAAAGCTATTTCAAATATAGAACCTAAAGTTACTTCAATAATTAAATTAGACTATGCAAAACCAGATATATTATCTAAACAATTAACAGATATTATATTAACTCTTGAAGGTGCTTCTGGTCAGACAAATTCGAAGAATGCCAGAGCATCATTTGTCGTTGATTCGCGAACTAATTCAATAATAATACAATCATCCCCTAATGATCTTAATTGGATAAAATCAGCAATATTAAATTTAGATAAACCAACTAAACAAGTTTTAGTTGAAGTTTTTATTATAGAAGGATCAGATGATTTTCAATATGAATTTGGCAGTAGAGTTGGTATCTTTACAAATCCTAATAGCCTATCAGCAACTGGAACTTTAGGGGGTACACCTCCTACCACTGGAGGCGAGATTTCTTTATCAGAAACTATTGGTAGCGTGTCAAATAATCCAATTATTGGAACAACTGCTTTAGGAGGTATTGCATTATCTTTTGGAAATAACAATAATGATTTGAGATTGCAATTAGAGGCTATGCAAAGAGAAAGTTTGATAAAAATTGTTTCTAATCCAAAATTATTTATTATTGATAATGAAGAAGCTTCCATTTTAGATGGCACAGAGGTTCCATATACTGCAACTGCAATGTTGGGTGCATCTCCTTCAGTACAATTTAAAAATGCTGCATTACAACTAAAAGTACGTCCATCAGTAATTGGAGATGGGAATGTTTATTTAGATTTGTCTGTGAATAAAGATACACCATTAACTGGAACTCCTCCGCCAATTTCAAAAAAAGAATTAAAAACTAAGCTTTTAGTAAGAGATGGTGGTGTTGCATTAATTGGTGGTATAAATAAATCTGAAACAACAACTATTGAAGGAGGAGTTCCTTTTTTTGCTAAGCTTCCTTTTTTTGGCAAATTTTTTAAAAGTACTGGTGATAAAAAAAGTTTAAATCAACTCTATATTTTTTTAGCGCCGAGGGTACTTTAAATCATGGAATATTTAGAAACTTTAAAAAAATTAAAATCTGAGATAGCTAATCTTTGTGTGGATTTCGAGTTTATAAATAAAGATGCATTTGAAAAGTTATTTAATTATTCAAATATATCTAATGAAAATGTTTTTGATTTAATGTACAAAGATGGTTTTTTAAAAGATAAAGATATACTTTTGAGTCTAGAAAAAAAATATGGAGTTGGTGTTGAAAAACAACCAAAAAAGATTTTACCGGTCGCTGAAAATTTTCCTATTAAATTTTGTCTTAAGAATGGCCTTATTCCAATAAAAGAAAATAATGATCTTATTGAAGTTGGTCTTATATCTCCAAGTTCTTTAAATTCGATTAAAAATTTATCAGTTTTGACAAACAAAAAAATTCAAGCAAAATTTGTAAATATGGATTGGTTTGAAAAAGAGTTCCATTCTTTTGCTAATGAAACATCAAGAATTTTTTCGGATAATTCAGAGGAAAAAAAATCCGCAAAAAGTTTGACTCAATTGAAAAATGGAAGAAATCATCAGTTTAATAAAAAAAATAGTTTATCAAGAAACGGAGAAATAAAAAATAATTTAAATTTAAAAAAGAATTCATCAGTTAAAAAGGAGTCTACTTTTTCTGATAGTGTGGTGTCAGCAGTTGATGAAATTTTATCCTCAGCGATTGACGATGGAGTGAGTGATATTCATTTTGAAATTTTTAAAAATGGCTCCAACATTCGCTTTAGAAAGAATGGAAGTTTATTTAGTGTTCCAGATTTTAGAAATTTTATTACTGAAAATTATGCTGCGTCTGTAGCTAGATTAAAAATTTTAAGTAATTTAAATATTGCTGAAAAAAGATTACCACAGGATGGAAAAATATCATATAAATCAAATTCAAATAAAAATGTTGATCTTAGAGTATCTGTTTTGCCAACAAATTTAGGTGAAAGAGTTGTAATAAGAATTTTGAGTACTTCAAATCTAGCTGTTGATATTGACCAATTAGGTTTTAATTCTTTTCAAAGAAAAAATTTTTTAGAATCTGTTGAGTCACCACAGGGTCTTGTATTAGTTACGGGTCCTACAGGTAGTGGTAAATCGACAACTTTATATGGTGCAATTAATCATTTAAATAAACCAGATGTAAATATTCTTACAGTTGAGGATCCTGTTGAATATACATTAAGTGGAATTAGTCAAGTTCAAGTCAAAGAAAGTATGGGTTTAACTTTTGCGGGAGCATTAAGATCTTTTCTCAGGCAGGATCCTGAAATTATATTAGTTGGTGAAATTAGAGATGTTGAAACTGCAGATATTGCAACTAAAGCAGCACTAACTGGTCACTTAGTTTTAAGTACACTTCATACAAATAGTGCAATTGGTGCAATAACACGTTTAATTAATATGGGATTACCAACATATTTAGTATCAAGTGCTTTATCACTGATAGTTGGTCAAAGATTAGTGAGGGTAAATTGTAAAAATTGTATTGCCCCATTTGAATTAAAATTTAACTCAGATTATCTTGAAGTTGCATTAATAAATGCTTTAGACAATGCTGTTACTTTTAAAAGTATTGGTTGCGATAGTTGCTCTGGGACAGGCTTTTCTGGAAGAATAGCAATTCACGAGGTTTTAAAGATTACTCCAAAAATACAAAATGCTATTAATAGCCATCAAAGTGAAAATAAAATTTTCAAAATAGCTATTGATGAAGGGTTTCAAACAATGCAAAAACAAGCAATAAATTTCTTAGCTTCTGGAACTTTATCTGTAGAGGAGTATTTAAGAGTGATTCCAAAAGGAGAAGAAATAATAGAATAATGAAATTTGATTGGAAAGGCATAAAAGATGGGAAATTTTCTTCTGGTAGTATTGACTCGAGTACTCAGGAAGAAGCAGTATTTCTTTTAAAAAAAAACAATATAATCATAATTAATATATCTGACGATCTCAAAAAAATAACTTTAAAAAAAAACATAAAATTTAAAAAATCTACTAATGTAAAAATTTCTGACTCAGAGTATTTGCTTTTTACTAGAAAATTTGCGGCAATGATTAAAGCAGGTTTAGCAATAGTTCCAGCATTAGAAATGTTAGTTAATCAAACTGAGTCCCAGGGTATGAAAAAAATTATTAGTAATATCTTAGACAGAGTAAATTCAGGTATAGCTCTATCAAAAGCATTTGAGGATTACCCATTAATTTTTGACACTGTATATATTAATTTAGTAAGGGCTGGAGAGGCGAGCGGTAAATTAGATTTATTTCTATTAAAAATAGCTAGTAATATTAGTAAAAAAATCAAAATTGTTAGAGCCTTAAAATCTGCAACTAGATATCCAATTATTTTAATGAGCGTTGCAATCGGAGTCGTTGGAGTAATGATGATTTACGTTGTTCCTATTTTTGTAGAGATTTTTAGAGATGGAGGAGTAGAATTACCTTTACCGACAACAATTTTACTATCGATAAGTGATTTTGTAAGAAGTAAAAATTTTGTGGTAATTTTAATATTGTTATACTTATCGTACTGGATATTTAAGAAAAAAATTAATTCAGATAAAAACTTTAAAGTTTTTTTTGATAAAAGGCATTTAAAATTACCATTAATTGGGTTATTGACGCAGAACGCAATTTTGGCAAGGTTTTCAGAAATCCTATCAAACCTTGTTGCAGGAGGAGTAAACTTGATTGAGGCTATTGATATAGCGAGAGGTTCAATAAATAACTTATATTTCACAAATGCTATAGAGGAAGTTAAAAGAAAAATTTATTCTGGCCAACCATTTGCCTTATCTCTAAGAGAAACGAATGTTTTTCCAGAAACATTTTGTGGTTTTGTTGAAGTAGGAGAAGAAACCGGAAACCTAAACGAAATGCTTGAAACCATTTCGATTTTTTATGAAGACGAGTTTGATAATTCAGTTTCTATTTTTTCACAAATGTTAGAGCCAATAATGATTGTATTTTTAGCTATAGTTATAGGATTTATACTAATTTCACTTTATTTACCAATATTTAAGATGGGGACAGTAATTGGTGGATAGCATAATTTTTTTTTTTTAGATTTTTTTGATACTTTTTTTTCTACTCTAAGTAGAGATTTGTCTACTACGTTTTTTTGGTCATTAATAGGTCTATTTGTTGGAAGTTTTTTAAATGTAGTAATTAAAAGATTGCCAATCATTATTGGCTATGAAGTAAAAGAAAAATCTTTAAGTAAGAAAAAATTTAATTTAATTTCTCCAAGATCATTTTGTTTTTTTTGTGGAAAGAAATTATCTATAATTGAAAATATTCCAATACTTAGTTATTTACTACAAAGTGGCAGGTGTAAAAGCTGTAAAAAAAAAATATCGCCATCGTATCTTTGCGTTGAATTAATTAGTTTAATTCTTTCAGCTATTCTTATTTGGAATTATGGAGCAGGTTTTTTTGGAGTTTCATCTTTAATTTTTGTATGGTTTACTATTGTGCTTTCAGTAATTGACTTTCAAAATAAAATTTTGCCAGATGAGTTAACACTTTTATTAATGTGGATAGGAATTATACTTAGTTATTTTAATATTTTTGTTACTTTAGAGGATTCTGTTTTAGGAGCAATAGTAGGATATTTATTCTTTTGGATAATTTTTTGGGTATATTTTTTGATCAGTAAAAAAGAAGGAATCGGTTACGGTGATTTAAAATTTTTAGCTGCATTAGGAGCATGGTTCGGTTGGAAATCATTACCTATGATTCTCATAACTTCATCAGTATTAGGCTTAATTTACGGAATAACAATGATATATTTATATTCGCACAGAAGTAATAAACCAATACCTTTTGGTCCATTCTTAGGTATGGGAGGATTGCTTTGTATAATTCTTTCTAATAAAATCAATTAGCTCAACACTAAACTTTACTCAAAACCCTCAAAAATATGGAATTTTGAACAAAAATTTGGTCTGATAATGTAACTTTCACTGTATTCAGAAGTGTTGTAAGGAAAATCATAAATATTAATGTTAGATTCGGATAAAAAATTATCACTATCGTTGTTTAAATTTTCATCAATAATTTTCTTCATGAAACCCACGTTAGTTATTTAGTTGTATTTTAAAAGTTTATTTGTTGCTAATTGTAAGTCACATGCAGTTTTAAATGTTGACTTTTCAATTTCAAGAACGGGTGTTTTAAAAATAAGTTTTTCGAACCTCTCTGGAAAATCTAAATAGATTTCAGATGAGGATTTATTAACTATTACAGAATAACTAGTTTTAGCTATGTAGTTGTTACTGCAATCCACCATAAAGCTAATGTTGTGAGATCCATTTCCACTTTTATAAATCTTTTTAACTTTTGACAAGCCTCGTACATGACTAAGGGCAATTTTAAAAAAATTGTTTTTGTTTTTTTGAACAGTAATATATTTGTCTGATTTGGTTATGGTTGTTTTAAAACTTTCACTTGCAAATAATAGTGGGGAAAAAAGTAAAAGTATTATTGGTACGAATAATTGAGGTTTAATAAATTTTTTTTGTAATCTTCTTTTTTTTCCTAAACGTATCAAACTTATAGAATTGATCTCAATATTCAAATTCAATTTATTATTGTCATTTAAAAAAGAATTTTGTATTAAAGTATGTATATTAAAAAGTATGTATTTAAACATAAACTCTCCACCTGATATGAATTTAATTATATTTTAATTGAATTTTATGTTTTGTACAAGAAAAATATAAAAAATATATAAAAAGTAGAAATATTCTTTAAAATAAAATAAACAATACATATAAATTTTATTTTTTTTTTAAAGATTTTTTAAAAAAGAACATTAATTGTAGTGTATGATATAGAACTTGAGTTATATTGCAAACAAAAAATATAAGAAAATTTTATAAATTTTATGAATATCGTAAATAATGATGATGTTTTTGAGAAACATACCTATCCAATTGGCGTGGTTTCCAAACGAACTGAGATACATCAAGAAACTTTAAGAGTTTGGGAAAGAAGATATAGTGTTATTGTTCCGATTAGAACCAAAACAGGTAGACGACTTTATTCAGAATCAGACATTACAAAATTATTAATTTTGAAAAAATTAGTTGATCTAGGCCATCCTATTAGCACTCTTGCTGAGCTAAATACTGAAACTCTTAAAGATAGATTAATCAAAGATACATCTAACAAAATAGTTATTAATGAAGGTGAAAAATTCAAGTGTAAAGTTGTTCTTGTTGGTGATACTTTTTTGAAGAAAGTCAATCATGATTTGGCAGAGTTTAATGAAATTGAAATTCTTCATTATTCTCAAAATTTTCTTGTTGATTCGGAGCAAATCAATGGTTCTATTTCAGACATTCTAATTATTGAATGCTTAACTGTGAATATTGATAGTCTTGTACTAGTTAAGGAACAACTAAAATTTTCAAAATCAAAGAAAGTTCTTGTATTATTCAATTTTGCTACAAAAGCTAATATCGACCTTCTAGAAAATTCAGGTATTGTTTGTATGAAAAGTTCAGTATCAACTTCTGATATTGTTCGTACATGTCTCAATTTGTATTTAAAAGATGATAACTTAACCTTAGCAAAAGAAATTACTAGACAAGTATCAAGAAGCTTCAGCATTGAAGAGCTAACTAAACTTGCAGCAATATCTTCAACTGTTGCATGTGAATGTCCGAATCATTTGGCCGAATTAATTATAAATTTAAATGCTTTTGAAAAATATAGTTTAGATTGTGAAAACAAAAACGAGAAAGATGCTAATTTACATTCATTTTTAGCATTATCAGTTCGTAAAGCACGTTCAATATTAGAGCAAAGCCTTTTAAAATTAATCGAAGCTGAAGGAATTAAAGTTTAATTTTTGTCGGGGAGAGAGGATTCGAACCTCTGACCCCTTGCACCCCATGCAAGTGCGCTACCAGACTGCGCCACACCCCGAATTAACATAAATATAATCATCCGACTAGGCTGCTAATAGCTCTCTTAAGACAAAGGGTAGTATTCCGCCATTCAAAAAATAATTAACTTCTATAGGGGTATCCAGCCTTAATAAAACCTTTGTAGTAAGCTTTTCTCCAGATGCTCTTGTTATAGTTAACTCAAGTTTTTTTTGTGGTGAAATTTCTGAATCAATTCCTGTAATATTAAAAGTTTCATCACCGCATATTTTTAAAGAGGATATATTATCAGTTGAAATAAATTGAAGTGGTAAAACTCCCATTCCTACCAAATTAGATCTATGAATTCTCTCAAATGAATTTGCAATAACTACTTTTACACCTAAGAGTTGAGTGCCTTTCGCAGCCCAATCTCTTGAAGAGCCAGTACCATATTCTTCTCCAGCAAAAATTATTGTTGGCACATCATTAGTCATATATTTAATTGCTGCATCGTAAATAGTCATCATTTTTTTTTCTGGGTGATAAATAGTATAACCACCCTCTATTCTTGATCCGTCTGATTGGAGAGGAATCATAAGGTTTTTTAATCTTATATTTGCAAATGTCCCTCGAATCATAATCTCATGATTGCCTCTTCTCGAACCGTAAGAATTAAAGTCAGATTTTAATACTTGATTTGATTTTAACCATTTGCCAGCAGGACTATCCTCTTTAATAGATCCTGCAGGAGAAATGTGATCAGTAGTAATTGAATTACCAAAAATTGCTAGAGCTTTTGCATTAATTATATTTTCGAACTCATTGATCTTATTAATCTCGAAGTTTTTAAAAAAAGGAGGTTCAGCAATATAAGTTGATTTTGGCCAATTATAAATATCCCCAGAAGATTGTTTTGAAATATTTTCCCATAATTTTCCAGGAGATTTTTTTATCTTGGAATAGTTATTTATAAATGTTTTTGAGTTAGTTGCATATTTCAAATATTTATTTATTTCATTTTGACTTGGCCAAATATCTCCAATAAAAATATTTTCGTTATTTTTAGTTTTTCCAATTGGTTCGGTCATTAAATCAATTGTTATATTTCCGGCTAGAGCGTAAGCAACTACTAAAGGTGGAGAAGCTAAAAAGTTTGCTTTAATATTTGGATGAATTCTTGCTTCGAAATTTCTATTTCCTGAGAGTATTGCAGAAGCAACAATATCATTCTCTAAAATTATTTCATTTAATTCATCTGATAAATCTCCTGAATTTCCGATACAGGTTGCGCAACCATAGGCTGTAACTATAAAACCTAATTTTTCTAAATATTTTAATAAGCCTGAATTTGAAAGATATTCCGTTACGACCTTAGAACCAGGAGCCATTGATGTTTTTACATGAGCTGAAATTTCTAATCCAAGTGAAACTGCTTTTTTTGCTAATAAGCCAGCTCCTATTAAAACTGAAGGGTTAGAAGTGTTTGTACAAGATGTGATAGAGGCTAATAATATATCTCCATTTTTAATCTCAATTCCATTTTTATTTCTATAAACTGAATCAATATCTTTTATTTTTTTATTAAATCCATTTTCAATAATTGGTTTAGAAAATATATTTATAAAAGTATCTTTTACATTTCCAATTTCAATTCTATCTTGAGGTCTTTTAGGACCTGCTATTGATGGAGCTACATTTGATAAATCAATTTTAATTACCTTACTGTAATCGATTTCGTTTTCTTTAGGGATGCCATATAAATTTTGTGCTTGAAAATATTTTTTAAAAGCTTGAACTTCCTGTTCATCTCTTCCTGTATTTTTAAAATATTTTATTGTTTCATCATCTACAGGGAAAAAGCCAATAGTAGCTCCATATTCTGGAGCCATATTAGATATTGTTGCTCGGTCAGTCAATGTGATTGATGAAGTACCTTCACCAAAAAATTCAACAAATTTTCCAACAACTTTTTCTTTTCTTAAAATTTCGGTTATTGTTAAAACTAGATCTGTTGCAGTAACGCCATCTCTTAAAGATCCTAAAAGATTTATACCTACAACATCAGGAGTTAATAAGTAAATTGGTTGACCTAACATAGCTGCTTCAGCTTCAATTCCACCAACGCCCCAACCAACAACACCCAAACCATTAATCATTGTTGTGTGTGAGTCTGTCCCAACTAAGGTATCGGGATAATAGAGATTATTTTTGAGATGAACACCTTTTGCTAAATATTCTAAATTTACTTGATGAACAATCCCAAAACCGGGGGGAACGACGCCAAAAGAATTAAAAGCTTGCATGCCCCATTTCATGAATTGATATCTTTCATTATTTCTTTGAAATTCAATTTTCATATTTAATTCTAAAGAATTTTTTTCTTTATAATGATCAATTTGTACAGAGTGATCAACTACTAAATCAACTGGAACAATTGGCTCAATATTTTTCGGATTTTTACCAAGATTTTTTGCAACTCCTCTCATTGCAGCAAGATCTGCTAAAAGAGGTATTCCTGTAAAATCTTGAAGTATTACTCTTGATACGGTGAACGGAATTTCATTTGTTCTTAGTGAGTTAGGTTCCCAACTTGCCAGGCTAAAAATATGATCATCAGTAATTTTTTCGTTATCACAATTTCTTATTACTGACTCTAATATTATTCTAATTGAAATTGGCAATCTCGAAATGTTTTTTTTTGTTTTTTTTTCGAATAATGGCAAAGAATAAATATAATTTTTTTTTGATGAATATTTAAATTCTTTTAAGCACCCCATTATATTCTTAAGCATCAATTTTCCCTTTTTTTTAAAGTACGTCTAACTTTTAAATTATTCCTATTAAGACTAATATTTCAGAGTGACAGCAAACTTTGAACGTCGTTACGTTCTGAAATAAGTTCATTCATCGATAAAGCCAATCTTTCTTTTGAAAACTCATCTAATTCTAAATCTTTAATAATTTCATACCTACCATTATTAGTTGTTACTGGAAAACCAAAAATTAATTCTTCAGGGATTCCATAACTACCATCAGAGGGAACACCCATTGTAGTCCATTTGCCTTCTGTTCCTAAAATCCAATCTTTCATATGATCAATTGCAGCATTTGCAGCAGAAGCAGCAGAGGATAGACCCCTATAGTTTATTATTTCTGCTCCTCTTTTTCCAACTTTTGGTATGAAATAATTTTTATACCAATTATCATCATTAATTATATCTTTTACTAAATTACCACTTGATTTTGCAAATCTATAATCTGGATACATTTTAGGTGAATGATTCCCCCAAACAAAAATATTCTCAATCAAAGATATAGGTTGATTTATTTTTTTTGCTATTTGGAAAAGAGCTCTATTATGATCTAATCTCATCATTGCAGAAAAGTTTTCTTTTTTTAACCTAGGCGCAGATTTCATTGCAATATAAGCATTTGTATTTGCTGGATTTCCAACAACCAAAACTTTTACATCTTCAGAAGCAACTTTATCAAGTGCTTTTCCCTGAGCAGAGAAAATTTTTGCATTGGCTTTTAAGAGATCTTTTCTTTCCATTCCAGGTCCCCTTGGACGAGCTCCAACAAGAATAGCAATATCGATATCTTGAAATGCAGAAAATGGATCATCATGAAATGAAATGTCCTTTAATGCTTTAAATGCACAATCATTAATTTCCATAATAGTGCCTTCTAAAGCTTTTTGTGCCTTTTCCTCTGGAATTTCCAAGAGTTTCAATATTATTGGCTGATCTAATCCAAGCATGTTTCCGCAAGCAATTCTAAATAATAGAGAATATCCTATTTGTCCTGCAGCTCCTGTTACACTAATTTTCAAAGGAACTTTAACCATTATTTTTCTCCTAAAATTCTTTTTTTCTTAAATATGATGAATATACGCGATTTTCGCGAGTGTATTCCTCAAGAATTAACATGTCAATTAAGTGAGTTTTTTATGTGATAATTCTTTTTAAAAATTGATAACATTATATAAATAAATTATTATTATTTACGAATACTTAAATTATTATCGTAAATAGGAATTATTTAGATTAGAAATTTTTTAATTTTATTTTATGAAATAAGATATTCATTTTGATTTAAGAAAAATTTTCTTTAAAAAGTTACAATATTGTTTTACTAGATAAATTAAGGATTAATTTTGTGCCCGAGGTAAATTTTTTAAAAAAGTATAGAAATATCAATATTTTTGATCTTATGCGTTACAGATTGCCCCTAGCCGGGTTTGTTTCAATTCTTCATAGGATTAGTGGAGCTTTAATGTTTTTTTTATTGCCATTAATCTTATACTTTTTTGAATTGAGTTTAATATCTGAAATAGCTTTTTCGAAATTAGTTATGTTTCTGGATCTTTTATTTATTAAATTAATTATTATTGTTCTTTCTTGGGCTTTTTTGCATCATTTTTGTGCTGGTGTTAGACATTTGATTATGGATTTGCATTTTTGGTTAACAAAAGCTGGATCAGCACTATCTGCAAAATTTGTTTTTTTATTCAGTGTTCCTCTTACAGTCATTGTGGCTATAAAACTTTTTGGGGGTTTTTGATTTGGAAAATTCTAATGTTGGTCGAAAACGCATGGGGGTTGTTGCTCACTATGGCTTGAAAGATTGGCTTGCACAAAGAATAACAGCAATTGTTATGGCTATCTTTACCATAGTAATTTTTACTTTATTTTTATTTTCGTCAAATTTATCTTACCTTAGTTGGGCTGGACTGTTTGCTCAAACTTGGTTCAAGTTACTCTGTTTTTTTACTTTTTTATCACTTTATTATCATGTTTGGGTTGGTGTAAGGGATATTTGGATGGATTATATAAAACCAGTTTCTATTCGTTTAATGCTTCAAATTTTTACAATTCTTTGGTTAGTTGGTTGTGCTGTCTGGACAGTGCAAATTCTTTGGAGGGTATGAGTTATGTTTTTGAAAGAAAGTGATATTCCAAAACGTAAGTTCGATGCCTTAATCGTAGGTGCTGGTGGTTCTGGAATGAGGGCATCACTTCAACTTGCGGAAGCTGGTCTTAATGTTGCTGTTTTATCAAAAGTCTTTCCCACTCGCTCACATACTGTAGCAGCTCAAGGCGGGATCGGAGCCTCTTTGGGAAATATGACTGAGGATAATTGGTATTGGCATATGTTCGATACAATAAAAGGTAGTGATTATCTTGGTGATCAAGACGCAATAGAATTTATGTGTCGAGAAGCTTCCAAAGTAGTTTACGAGCTTGAGCACTTAGGCATGCCATTTGATAGAAATCCTGATGGAACGATTTATCAGAGACCTTTCGGTGGACATACAGCTAATTTTGGAGAAAAACCTGTGCAAAGGGCATGTGCAGCTGCTGACAGAACTGGTCACGCTATGTTACACACTTTGTACCAGAGAAATGTCAATGCAAATACACATTTTTTTGTTGAGTGGATGGCAATTGATTTAATTTCTAATCCTAATGGTGATATTTTGGGAGTTATAGCTCTAGAGATGGAAACAGGTGATTTAATGGTTTTAGAAGCTAAAACTACGGTCTTAGCTACAGGTGGAGCAGGACGCATATGGGCCGCTTCGACTAATGCATTCATTAATACAGGAGATGGTATGGGAATGGCCGCCAGAGCAAATATTCCTTTAGAAGACATGGAATTTTGGCAGTTTCACCCTACTGGTGTGTCCGGTGCCGGAGTATTAATTACTGAAGGTGTCAGAGGCGAAGGCGGTATATTAATTAATTCGGAAGGCGAAAGATTTATGGAAAGATATGCGCCTACCTACAAAGATCTTGCTCCAAGAGATTTCATTTCGAGATCAATGGACCAAGAAATTAAAGAAGGCAGGGGGTGTGGTCCTAGTAAAGATCATGTTCTATTAGATTTAAGGCATATTGGGGCTGAAACTATTAAAAAAAGACTTCCATCAATTCTTGAAATAGGACACAAATTCGCAAATGTTGATGCGACAAAAGAAGCTATTCCTGTTGTTCCAACAATACATTATCAGATGGGTGGAATTCCAACTAATATTTATGGTCAAGTAATAGCTCCAAAAAATGGTTCGCAAGAAATAGTAGAAGGTCTGTACGCAATTGGAGAGTGTTCTTGTGTTTCGGTACACGGTGCTAATAGACTAGGGACTAATTCTTTATTAGATTTATTGGTTTTCGGACGTGCGGCCGGAAATTATATAATTGAATCTAATCTTAAAAATAAACCTCATATCGAATTAAAAAAACAAAATTTAGATTTTGCTCTAGAAAGATTTAATAAACTAGAAAATTCTTCTGGTTCGGAAAAAATTCAAGACGTTGCTAATGATATTAGAGATATTATGCAATCTTATTGTGGAGTCTTTAGAACAAACGAGTTACTCGAAACTGGTGTAAAGAAAATTTTGGAAATCGAAGAAAGATATAAATTTGTAGAATTTAAAGATAAATCAAAAGTTTTTAATACTGCTAGGGTTGAGGCTTTGGAACTTAGTAATTTATTAGAAACTGCAAAAGCCACAATGTTTTCAGCAGCCGCAAGAAAAGAGTCAAGAGGAGCTCATGCCCATATGGACTATGAAGAGAGAGACGATAAAAATTGGATGAAGCATTCCCTTTGGTTTACAAAAGATAATAAAGTGGATTACAAACCAGTTATAACTAAGCCATTAACAGTTGATACCTTTAGTCCGAAGGCAAGAACTTTTTAGAATTGGGGATTATATGAAAAAAATGAAATTCAAAATTTATAGATTTGACCCAGAGAAGGATAAAAAACCATACATGCAAGAAATTGATGTTGATTTGCGTGAAACAGATAAAATGCTGTTAGACGCTCTGCAAAGAATAAAATCTGAGGTTGACGACTCTATTTCATTGAGAAGATCTTGCCGTGAGGGAGTTTGTGGTTCTGACGCCATGAATATTAATGGCAAGAATGGATTAGCCTGTATCACTAATTTAAATGAGTTAAAGCAACCGATAGTTTTAAGACCGCTTCCTGGACTGCCAGTAATCAGAGATTTAATAGTTGATATGACGAATTTTTTTAAACAATATAACTCTATTAAACCTTATTTAGTTAACTCTTCAAACCCTCCAGAAAAAGAAAGACTTCAGTTTCCAGAAGAGAGGGAGAAATTAGACGGCTTATATGAGTGCATTTTATGCGCATGTTGTTCTACATCTTGTCCTTCGTTTTGGTGGAATCCAGATAAATTTGTTGGCCCAGCTGGGTTACTTCAAGCATATCGGTTTATAGCAGACAGTAGAGATGAAATTGCCAGCGAAAGGTTAGATAATTTAGAGGATCCTTATCGGTTATTTCGTTGTCACTCTATAATGAACTGTGTGGATGTCTGCCCAAAAGGTTTGAATCCGAATAAAGCGATTGGTAAAATTAAAGAGTTAATGGTTAGACGATCAGTTTAGTTTGAATGAATAAAGAAACAATTTCTAAAGATGATATTCTGAAAAGAATTCGGTGGAGGAGTAGAAGAGGAGTATTAGAAAACGATTTGATCTTGACAAAATTTCTTGATAATTATGAAAAAGAATTAACTTTTGATGAATTAAATTCTTACAGTGAACTTCTTGAATTGAATGATAATGACTTAATGGATCTTTTGCTAGGAAAAAAGGAGCCAGCGGGAGAGTTAAATAACAATCAATTAAAGTCTTTGCTTAAATTAATAAGAGAAAACAATTAATTTTTGACATTACTAACTCGTAATTTACTTGATTTCTAATGTGGTTTAACAATTTATTTAGGAAAGATCATGAATGGTTCTCAAAAAAAAGCGACTTTAACTTTTTCTGATGGAACTCCATCAGTGGAATTCCCTGTAATGGAGGGTTCAATAGGTCCTGATGTAATTGATATAAGGAAGTTATATTCTGCTACTGGAAAATTTACTTACGATCCTGGCTTTTTATCAACTGCAGCGTGTAATTCTTCTATTACCTACATTGATGGTGATAAAGGAGAACTTTTATACCGAGGTTATCCTATTGAGGAATTAGCTTTAAATTGCAATTTTTTAGAAGTTTGTTATCTAATTTTAAAAGGAGAATTACCCAATAAATCTGAGAATAAAAGTTTTGTAAATACTGTAACTCGTCATACGATGGTTAATGAGCAGATGCAGTCTTTTTTATCCGGTTTTCGTCGTGATGCTCATCCAATGTCAGTCTTAGTTGGAACTGTTGGAGCATTGTCTTCTTTTTATCATGATTCTTTAGATATAAATGATCCTAATCATAGAGAAATATCTGCAGTTAGATTAATTGCAAAAATGCCTACTTTAGTTTCTATGGCTTATAAATATTCTAATGGACAACCCTTTATATACCCTCGTAATGAATTGAATTATAGTGCAAATTTCATGCGAATGATGTTTGCTAACCCTGCGGAAGATTTTGAGGTAAACGATGTTTTGGTTAGAGCTATGGATAGAATATTAATTTTGCATGCAGATCATGAACAAAATGCATCTACTTCGACTGTAAGGCTTTCGGGTTCTTCAGGAGCAAATCCATTTGCTTGTATTGCTGCAGGAATTGCTTGTCTATGGGGTCCGGCTCACGGTGGTGCAAACGAAGCTGCATTGAATATGCTCAAACATATAGGGTCATCTGAAAAAGTAGGTGAATTTGTTAAATTAGTGAAAGACAAAAACTCTGGAGTAAAATTAATGGGTTTTGGTCATAGAGTTTATAAAAATTATGATCCTAGAGCGAAACTTATGAGAGAAACTTGTCACGAAGTTTTAAATGAGCTAGGCCTTGAAAATAATTCGTTATTTAAGCTAGCAATGAAGCTTGAAAAAATAGCTCTAGAAGATGATTATTTTGTTTCAAGGAAACTTTATCCTAACGTTGATTTTTACTCTGGAATAGTTCAATCAGCATTAGGTATACCTATTTCTTTATTTACAGGTATTTTTGCAATGGCACGAACTGTTGGATGGATAGCTCAGTGGAATGAAATGATTTCTGATCCTGAACTTAAGATTGGAAGACCTCGACAGCTTTTTGACGGTTTTTCTCATCGCAAAGTTCTTCCAATTGAGGAGAGACAATAAGTTCTTAGTTTTAAAATTGTAAATTTTTTTATTAATGTGTTATCATAATAAAAACTGCATTCTGTATTTAGACGTGGTCTAATATCAGAGAATTAATTTGATACATCACTTCAAATTTATTCAAACTAATCTCGCGAAGCGCGAAGAAAAGGTAAGCAAAAATTAAAATGATGCATCAAAACTTTTCGACAACATATTTGTTTGGTGGGAACGCACCCTACGTTGAAGAATTGTACGAAGCATACCTTCTCAATCCAAGTTCTGTTCCAGTTAATTGGAGAAATTACTTTGATTCGATGCAGCATGTGCCTGCTGGCGATGGATCTGATAGTCCTGATGTGCCACATGCAAGTGTTGTTGCTTCTTTTGCTCAAAGAGCAAAAAAAGGACCTATTAGATCAGTGGTTGCATCAGCTGATGCTGAAATGGGTAGGAAAAGGGTATTAGCTACCCAGCTAATTGCTGCCTATAGATTTATTGGATCACATTGGGCAAATTTGGATCCTTTACAAAGACAGGAACGACCGAATATTCCTGAGTTAGAACCACCTTTTTATGGTTTCAGTGATGCTGATATGGACATAGTTTTCAATATTAGCAATACTTATTTCGGACCTGAAACAGCAAGTTTGAGAGATCTTTGGCGATCACTTAGAGATACATATTGTAGATCTGTTGGAACTGAATTTATGTATATCACTGATCCAGCTCAAAAAAGATGGATGCAAGAAAAACTTGAATCTACACGTTCTATGGGAAATTTCAATAGGGACGAAAAAATTCATATTTTGGATAGATTAACAGCAGCAGAGGGTTTAGAAAGATATCTGCACACTAAGTACGTTGGTCAAAAAAGATTTTCTTTGGAAGGTGGTGAAAGTTTTATTCCTGCTTTAGATGAAATAATTCAGAGAGCAGGTTCAAAGGGAGTTCAAGAAATTGTTATTGGAATGGCTCATAGAGGGCGATTGAATGTTTTAGTTAATATATTAGGAAAAATGCCCGAAGATTTGTTTGCCGAATTTGAAGGTAAGCATGATGATGATTTTCCCGCAGGGGATGTTAAATATCATCAAGGATTTTCTACAGACATTACCACACCAGGTGGTCCGATTCATCTTGCACTAGCTTTTAATCCCTCTCATCTTGAAATTGTTAATCCAGTAGTTGAGGGTTCTGTAAAAGCTAGAATGGATAGACGTGGTGATAAGGATGGTTCTCAGGTTCTTCCTATTTTAGTTCATGGTGATGCGGCTTTTGCTGGTCAAGGTGTAGTAATGGAAACTCTTAATCTCGCCCAAACTAGAGGTTATGGTACGGGTGGAACAGTTCATATTGTAATCAACAACCAAATAGGTTTTACTACTTCGGACCCAAGAGATTCAAGATCATCATTATATTGCTCAGATGTTGTTAAGATGATTGAGGCTCCAGTAATCCATGTCAATGGAGATGATCCAGAAGCTGTTGTTTTTGCTTCTCAAATTGCAATTGATTTTCGAATGCAATTTAAAAAAGATGTTGTTTTAGATATAGTTTGTTTTAGAAGACTTGGTCATAACGAGCAAGATACTCCAGCACTAACTCAACCATTTATGTATAAAAAAATTAGAGAGCATTCTGGGACGAGGAAAATTTATGCAGACAAATTAGCAATCCAAGGGACAATAACTCTTGAGGAGGTTGATACTCTTGTAAGAAAGTTTCGGGATGCAATGGATGAGGGTAAGAGCTCAGTAGACCCAGTTATTTCAAATTATAAAAATAGTTATGCAGTAGATTGGCTTCCTTTTTTAAATAGAAAGTGGACAGACTCGGCTGATACTTCTGTTCCATCAGAAGAAATTAAAAGGTTGTCCGAAAGAATTACGCAGCTACCAAGTAATTTTAATGCTCATCCATTGTTAGAAAAAGTATTGAGAGATAGATCTGCCATGGGGCGCGGAGAATTAAATATAGATTGGGGCATGGGTGAGCACTTAGCTTTTGCTTCGCTTTTATCCTCAGGTTATGCAGTAAGAATAACTGGACAAGATACTGCAAGAGGCACATTTACTCACAGACATGCAGTATTACATGATCAAAAAAGAGAAACTTCTGAAGGGGGAATTCATATACCACTTCAAAATGTATCAGATCAGCAAGCACCATTTATAGTTATTGATTCTGTTCTCTCAGAAGAAGCTGTTTTAGGTTTTGAGTATGGTTACTCCACTGCAGAGCCAAATACACTTACAATATGGGAAGCACAATTCGGTGATTTCGCTAATGGAGCTCAAGTAGTTATTGATCAGTTCATATCTTCTGGAGAGGTTAAATGGGGAAGAGCTTCAGGTTTGGTTATGATGTTGCCACATGGTTATGAGGGTCAAGGACCAGAGCACTCATCTGCGAGACTAGAAAGATTTTTACAATTGTGTGCAGAAAATAATATTCAAGTAGTTCAACCAACTTCTGCTTCTCAGATTTTTCATTTGCTTAGGCGACAGATGATTCGGTTATTTAGGAAACCTCTAGTTATTATGACGCCAAAATCATTACTTAGGAATAAATTTGCTGCTTCTCCACTGAATGAACTTTCAGAAGGTTTTTTCAAAACTGTAGTTGGTGAAGTTGATATTAATATTGACTTTTCGAAAGTTAAACGAGCTTTAGTATGCTCTGGAAAGATTTATTACGATTTAGTTAACACTAGGAAGGAAAAAAAACAATTTGAAGTAGTTATTATTCGTATTGAACAACTTTATCCTTTTCCACATAAGGCATTTACAAAAGAGTTGAAGAATTTTCCAAATTTAAAAGAAGTAATATGGGTTCAAGATGAACCTCAAAATCAAGGTGCATGGTATCAAATTCAACATAATATTTTTGAAAATTTGGTAGATGGTCAAAAGTTAGCATACACTGGAAGACCAGCCAGCGCTTCGCCAGCCGTTGGTTATTACGATAAACATTACTTAGAGCTTAAATCATTGTTAGAAGCTGCTTTTTCCAAACTAAAAGGATTCATGCTTGTTAAATAAGAAAATTATTTCTTTCATTAGCTCATCTCTTTTGAAATTTAATTTTTGGAGAATTTTATGGCTATTTTAGAGGTACCCGTGCCGGAATTATCTGAGTCAGTTTCAGAAGGTACACTTTTAAGCTGGCATAAAAAAGTTGGTGAAGTTGTCTCTAGAGATGAAAATTTAATTGATATTGAAACTGATAAAGTAGTATTGGAATTGCCTGCGCCAGCAAAAGGTGTAATAGTTGAAATTTTAAAGAAAGATGGAAGTATTGTTTTATCTGGTGAAGTTATTGCGAGAATTGATACCGAGGCTAGCGCTTCAGTTGAAATAAAAACCACAGAATCAGAAAATTTGGTTCTAAATGATTCAGGAAAAATAGGCGAAGAAAAACCTCAAAAAATAATGATGCCTGCTGCCGCTAAATTGATATCCGAGAACGAGATTTCTCTGTCTTCTGTAAAAGGAACCGGTAAAAATGGTCGAGTAACAAAAGGAGATGTTTTAAGTATATTAAATAAAAATACTGAAAAAAATATTTCAAAGAATATTGGTTCATTAGCAAATTCAAACGAAAATATAACGTCAATCTCTGATTATGGTGACAGACCTGTTCAAAGAGTTCCAATGAGTAGACTAAGGGCAAGAATTGCTGAGAGACTTTTACAATCACAATCTTCAAATGCGATATTGACAACATTTAATGAAGTAAATATGCAACCAGTAATTGACTTGAGGTCTAAATATAAAGACAAATTTGAGAAAGAACATGGAGTAAAAATGGGCTATATGTCTTTCTTTGTAAAAGCAGCGGTTGCGGCTCTTAGAAAATATCCTATATTGAATGCATCTATTGATGGAAATGACGTTGTTTATCACGGGTTTTTTGATATAGGTATTGCCGTTGGTTCTCCAAGGGGTTTAGTAGTTCCAATTTTAAAAAATACTGATCAAATGACTTTTTCGGAAATAGAAAAAAAAGTTGTTGAGTTTAGTAGTAAGGCAAGGGATAGTAAGCTAACAATTGACGATTTGACTGGAGGCACTTTCTCTATATCAAATGGTGGTGTTTTTGGCTCGATGCTTTCAACTCCAATAATAAATCCACCACAATCTGCAATTTTAGGGATTCATGCGACGAAAGACAGAGTTGTAGTTATTAATGGCGAGATGGTTATAAGACCAATGAATTATCTAGCTCTTTCATATGATCATCGTTTAATTGATGGAAGAGAAGCAGTTTTAGGACTAGTTGCAATAAAAGAAGCACTTGAAGATCCTGCTAGGATTATGTTAGATCTTTAGGAAATAATTATGAGTATGATTTTTGATGTAATTGTGATTGGGGGAGGACCGGGAGGTTATGTTGCAGCAATAAGAGCATCACAGCTCGGTTTAAAAACTGCATGTATTGATGACTGGAAAAACTCGAATGCAGCCCCTGCACTTGGGGGAACTTGCACAAACGTTGGATGTATTCCTTCTAAAGCACTTCTTCAATCTTCAGAGTATTTTGACAATGTATCTACCTCGTTTCAATCCCATGGAATCGAAGTCGAAGGACTAAAGCTTAATTTAGATAAAATGCTAAGTAGAAAAAGAAATGTAGTAAAGCAAAATAATGATGGAATTGTTTACCTTTTTAAAAAAAATAAAGTTTCTTTTTTTCACGGTAAGGGTTCTTTTACAGAAAAACAAGATCAAACCTTTCATATTTCTGTTTTAGGAAAAGAAAAACTTACACTGAATGCTAAAAACGTAATTATTGCTACTGGTTCAAAGCCAAGACATTTACCAAATATTCAATTTGATGAAAAATTAATCTTATCAAATTCAGGAGCATTGAATATGAATTCGGTTCCAAAAAAATTAGGAGTTATAGGAGCTGGAGTAATTGGTCTAGAAATGGGAAGTGTTTGGAAAAGACTTGGATCTGATGTAGTAATTTTAGAAGCTTTGCCAGAATTTTTGTCAGCAGTTGATTATCAAATAGCCAAAGAAGCTTTTAGGTTTTTTTCTGATCAAGGGTTAATGATAAATATGGGTGTAAAAATTGAAGAAATAAAAGCAAAAAAAGATGTAAAGGTTTCTTTTTTTGATAAAGATGGTAGCAAACACAATTTATCTTTTGATCGTTTAATAGTTTCTGTTGGAAGGGTTCCGAATACAGAAGGATTAGAAATTGAAAAAATAAATTTAGAATTAGATGATAATGGATTTATAAAAGTTGATGATAAATGTAGAACTAATATACAAAATGTTTGGGCTATAGGAGATGTTGTTAGAGGTCCAATGTTGGCTCATAAAGCAGAAGACGAAGGAGTTTGTGTTGCTGAACAAATTGTTGGTCAACATAGTCATGTTGACTTAAATATTATTCCTTGGGTGATCTATACTTTTCCAGAAATTGCTTGGGTTGGAAAAAACGAGCAACAGCTCAAATCAGATGGGATTAATTTTAAATCTGGTACTTTCCCCTTCATGGCAAATGGTCGAGCTAGAGCTATTGGTGAAACTAAAGGCATGGTAAAAGTTTTAGCAGATGCTAAAACAGACGAAATATTAGGCATACATATTGTTGGGCCAATGGCGTCTGAATTAATTGCAGAAGCAGTTGTTGCAATGGAATTTAAAGCTTCATCAGAAGATATTGCAAGAATTTGCCACGCTCATCCATCATTAAGTGAAGCTACAAAAGAAGCTGCTTTAGCGGTAAATGAAAAAGCTTTAAATTTTTAAATATCTTTTTTAATATTTAGCTTTTTAATTTAAAAATTAAACGTGTAAAAAATTAATGTTTAAAAGTTTTATGAGAATTTTTTAAAACTTTAAATCAAATTTTTATTTTCTTTTTTGACATAATGAATCAAAAAGGTATTACAAATATTTAATTTCGAAGTTAATTTTAATTGTTATTGATTTTAACTGTAGATAGTTTTAAAAATTTTTTAAATAAAAATAAATGAATTTCATCAAAATTTGTGAAAGGAAGGCAAAAAGTAAAAGTTTTAAATTTGATTCACATCAATTTTTGATAATAAATCGTTTGCAAGAATTTTACGATGACTGGTTAATTTTTAATAAAAAAAACTCTAATAAATTTAAAAGATTATTATATAATCCAATAGTCCCAAATGGAATTTATATATGGGGGGGAGTTGGAAGGGGAAAATCTTTTTTAATGGATATTTTTTTTTCTGAAGTTCCTATAAAAAAAAAATTAAGAATTCATTTTCATGAGTTCATGCGAGACGTTCATAGAGAATTAGATAAAGAAAAAAAATTAGACAATCCTCTCCAACAGGTGGCAAAAAAAGTTGCGATAAAAAATCACTTAATTTGTTTCGATGAATTCCATATTTCTGATATTGCAGATGCTATGATTTTGTACAATCTTTTTGAGGTTTTTTTTAAAAAAAATATTTCTTTCATCATGACTTCAAATTTTGCTCCTGAAAATTTATATCCAGATGGTTTGCATAGAGATAGACTTTTGCCTGGAATTGAATTATTAGAAAAAAATCTTGATATTATTAATTTAAATGGAAATTTTGATTACAGAAATCAAATATTCAAAAACTTAGATATATATCATTATCCGCTAGATAAAAATTCAGAAAGTAAATTATTAGAATCCTTTAATCGATTAGCTGATTCAAAACTTCAAAATCCAGTTGTAAAAATCAAATCTAGAAAAATATATTGTTTTAAACGCGCGGGTGGTGTAATTTGGTCACATTTTAGAGATTTGTGCCAAGTGCCATGCTCTCAAATAGATTATTTAGAATTATCACGTTTATTTCATACAGTTATAATATCTAACATACCCGAAATGAATGAAGAAATGTCGTCAGTTGCAAGAAGATTTACATGGCTTATTGATATTCTTTATGAAACAAAAGTAAAAATTATAATTTCTGCTGAAGTAAAACCTGAAATGTTATATAAAGAGGGAATTTTTAGTAATGAATTCAAAAGAACTGTATCCCGTTTAAACGAAATGATGTCTTACGAATATAAAAATACGAAAAAAAAATCCTTTAATAACTTGTTAAGGTAAAAGTTAGTATTATGAAAAAACTTTTATTATTTTTCAAACTTCAACTTTTTTTAATATTTAGTGGTTTTATTTTTATTTCTAAAGCATCTTCAGATAGTGTTGAAGCTTTGGTAAAAAAATACCCTACAGGTTCAATCTTATCTTACTCTAAAGCAAAGAGTGTATTAATTGAAATAAATCCTGCGCGAATTATGATTAAGGAAAATTATGCAACAGATAGAATAAAATGTTTCAAACGTTTTTTTATGTCATCATGTTTAAATAAGATTAAGGATAAAAGAAGAGTTAAATTATCTTCAATTAGAAAAATTGAAGTTGAAGCTAAAGCTTTTTTGAGAAAAAAAAGAGCTGATGATAGAGACAAAGCTCTAATTGAAAGAAAATCAAGAACAAAAAACTTTATGCAAGACCCTACAATTTCTATAAAAGGAACTACTAGACCAAAGAAATAATCTATTTATAAGTAGCTTTTAATGAAACAAGAAAATTTTGATAAATATATTAATGATTTTTTTTCAAATGAAGGAAAGCTGTCATCTTTAATTCCTGGTTTTAAATACCGAAAATCACAAATGGAGATGGCTCAAGAGGTGTGAGACAAGATACACAATATAGACTCTCTCATACACTATCACATAAAGAAATTAACAATTCATAACCCCACTATTTACAATACTCTTAGCAATATTCAGACTGTTGAGTAATGTCATATGGTGTAATATAATATCATAAAAAAGTGTATACTGGGGTGTATACAGGAAAATAATGGCAAATAATACACTAAATAAGCTATCAGATAGAGAATTAACCAAGTGGAAAAGAACACCTAATAAGACAGCACCAGACTGGAAAGGTGACGGTGGTGGTTTATGGTGTCGCTATGATAACAACGGTAAGTATTGGATATACAGGTATAAGCTTGATGGCAAGTCTGACAACATGGGTCTTGGTCATTACCCTTCCGTTTCCTTAGCTGAAGCTCGTAAACTACGAGACAAATACAACCTTCAAAAGAAAGACGGTATCAATCCTCGTATTGAAAGAGACAATGCAAAGACCAGCAATCTTGCTCAGTATGATGAGAGGTATATTTTCTCTACCCTATTTGAAAAGATGGTTTCTGAAAAAGCTAAAGACTGGTCACCATCAAATGCAAAAAGATATAGAGGTATCTATGAGAACTACCTTAAGAAAGACTTAGCTGATAAATCCATACTACGATTAACTGATACTGAGTTGCTGACTACATTGAAGCGTATTAAAACTAACCCAGTTGCATTGGTCAGCGGTAAAGTAGATTTAAAGAAATACCCTAGAGCTACTACTCTCAATTATGGCAAAACAATCATTAACCTTGTGTATACCTTCGCTCTTGAATGGGAAGAGTTCAAAGGTGATAACCCACTTAAGAAACACCCTAGACATAGCTTATGGAAGAAACCTAAAGTGCAAGGACACAAACCAGTTAAGAATGAGGACTTAGGAAACTTCTGGTATCAGATAAAACGATTGCCTAAACTGCAAGACAAAATATACATGATGGTTGACCTGATAACTGGTCTTAGAGTTGGGTCACTTGCTCAAGCAAAATGGTCAATGTTCAGTCCAGCAAAGAAACAATTATCCTTACCTAAAGAACTATTAAAAACAGATGTGGACTTTGTAACACCATTACCTGATGAATTAGTTGAGCTGATGAAAGATTTAAAACAAGCAACACTAGGCACTAAAGATGACTATATATTTACTGATAGGTCTGGTGAGAAACATTACAACACAGGCAGACCTCGTGACCTTATAAAAGGAATGGGGTTTGATTACGCTACTGCTCATGGCAATAGAAAAGTCCTTAAAGTTAATGCTAGTAGGTTCTCAAAGATTAGTCATTATGCAGTTGAATACCAGCTCACCCATGACACAAGTGCAAAAGATAAAACAGAGAATACTTACCTTGATGACTACGACTGGTTAGAAGAAAGAATAGAGTTAGTAGATTGGATTTTCAGTTATTTAAATACTTTAGAAGATACACATATGAAGGTTATGAATCTAGGAAAGACTTATGCTAGAGCTAATGTATGACCTTCTAGAGCTTCAGGAAAACATAGTATTAATAGTAGCTACCCTACTTCTATTTGCTTGGACTACTTAAATATATCTTTATCTAAATACTCAACCACCTCAGGAAAATCAATCTTGTCCCAGTATTTATGTATTTGCTTTCTTTGCTTTTCACTAAGAATAATCTTGTGAGGTTTATGAGTTAACTTTTCTCTGAGTATTTCATTTAAGGCAACAAACTTGTATTTATTAAACTGCCTATCAAAAGCAGATTTGCTAATAATTACACTCTTAGGATACTTACCTTTATATTCAAACCAATCATGCCCATTCTCTTCACACCATTGTTCCTGTCTCTCTTCATTAACACCTTTATGCACCTCTACTAAGGTTGGATATGGTTCGTCTTCAGTTGGGTAATCCTCGTTATAAAACACTAACTGATTTACAGCATTAAAAATAGTTGGTGGAACAGCATGAGGACTTACTTCTTTACTTCGCACATTAGTCATACCAAAACATTGGTCAAGCGATAATCCTTGTGTGTTGTTTACTAGATACTTCGTTAAGCATCTAATCATGATGCGGTGATAATCTCTTTTTTTGTCATTAGGTATTTCATTAAGCTCACGAAGCACAATACCTAGAACAACCTTCATATCATCAGGTGTGTGTGTTCTCTCATCATTACAAAAGACGACAGACATATCTTCCATTATCTGTTGCCAGACCTCAGGTTTATGCCCTAGCGTTTCAAGCACAAGTTTATTTGGTGAAGTTCCAAGTCTACGCATTTGGTCTAGAGTTCTGTCCATGATGTCCTTTGCCCTACGACCTGAAAAGTGGTTCACCCTAAACCTATTATCAAGGTGACTGTAAGTAGTAGGAATAGATGCCTTGCCTATTGAATCAATCCAATCTGCATCATCTGGTGTAACTAATCTACCTTCATTTTTAGTCATTTGATAACCCTTATCGTTTGAATAAAACCCTCATACACGCTCTTATAAAATGTATGTAAGTCGTTAGTGTTACTGGACTGTCATGCCCTACTTAATATGCTATCAGCGATTAGTGGTTGGTCAAGACACTATTTAATGCAAACACCAATAACACGAACAGAAACAATTATTTAACTATGAAATTTTTTTGGAGTTATCAATGGATAAAAAGTATTACAGAGCAAAAGAACTAGCTGAATATCTTGGTGTGGGTGAAAGCACCATTTGGAAAAAGGAACAAGGCGACCCAGAGTTTCCTAGACGAATAGAAGTATCACCTCATGTCACCGTATGGAATATACAAGATGTCGATGAGTATATGGCAAGGAAAGCTATGAAGTCTGAAGCTGAAGCTTAATGCAATTGCATAGCGAATGGATAGCGTGGTTAATTAAGGAATAGGTATAGGTATGAATTTAACAGTTTTCCCTACTGCAAAAGTAACTGAGGGTAAGTTGTATCACACAAGTTTAGCTGATGTAGCAAAACTAAAGCACCATGTAACTGGTGACAAGTTGATGAGCAACCTACTCTTCTTCGGTGAGTTAAATAACAATAGTAGAAAAAGTCCCATTGAGGTTAAGTATCGGAATGGTTTAATACTTGATATAGATAAGTGTAGCTATGACTGCTTAGAAGACCTTAAGAAAGCTTTAAAAGGGTTGCAATACACTATTTATACGACCTTTAGTCATGACCCTAGTAAGAATATATTTGCATACAGAGTAGTTATTGAGACAATTGGCACAATCCTTCCTCAAGACTATCCAGCAGTTTATTGGAACTTCGTTAATTCAAAACCTATACTCAAACGACTAAGTGATGAAGGGATACTAGACAAGCGAGGTGAAGATGCAACCAGAAGCTTCTTTGCACCATCTTGTAGTAAAGAAAGACAAGAGCTGGTCTACACATATGTGAATGGGGGTATCCCTTTAATACCGAACACCCAGAAACGAGCTGAAGATATATTGTCAGTAGTGCCTAAGGGTGTAGATGAGATGACAAAAGCAGTAGCTAACATCAGTCATAAACAATCTAGCTTTCAAAAAATAAGAGAGTCACAAGGTTGTAGGCAAATTCAATACATCATAGATAATGCTAAAGAACTAGAAGAACCTCTTTGGTATGCTGGTCTGTCTATCGCTCAGCATTGTTCTGACAGGAATACAGCTATCCATGACATATCTAAAGACTATCAAGGTTACACCCCTCAAGAAACTGAAAAGAAAGCTAATCAAACACAGGATAAACCGCAGTCATGTGAGACCTTTAATAAGCTCAATCCAAAAGTCTGTGATGGTTGTAGTCATAGAGGGAAGATTACTAATCCATTAGCACTAGGTAAAGAAGAACCTCAGGTTGAGATAAAAGAAAGCATATTTGATACCTATGATGACCTGATGGAAGCACCAGATATGGAGTGGTTAGTTGAAGACCTCATAGTGAAGCATAGTGTGAATATGATATTTGGTAAGAGTGGTTCAACCAAGTCATTCCTAGCATTACATATGGCATTAGCACTTTCTCACAAACGAGAATTCTTTGACTTAGGTTCAGATGTTGATGCTCATGTGCCTGTCATTTATGTAGCTCTAGAGGGTAAGTCTGGTATGAAAAACAGGTTAAAAGGTTATCACCAATGGTTTAGTGAAGATAAACCTAAAGACTTCTATATATCTGACTTTAATCCTGTGCTGACACAAGATGCCACAGTAGATGCCTTTATAGAACAAACCAAAAAGCTGGGTGTTAAAGACCCATTAATCATTATAGATACCTACAACCAAGCTACCCCATCAATGAATGAAAACGATGCTGGGCAGACAGGTGCAGTAATGAAGAACTGTCAGAAGATGGTGAAAGAGCTAGGTGCAACAGTATTAATTGTCCACCATTCAAATAAGAGTGAAGACGGTGACTATCGTGGTTCATCAGCTATACATGGTGCTATGGACACAATGCTTAAGGTTAAAGAAACAACAGGTAAAGACAGTAAAGACAGCTGGTATCAGCTTTCTGTATACAAGATAAAGGACGGTGAAGTTGGTAGAGAGTTTAGCTACAAGACTATCAAAGTGGACTTAGGTATTAATGCAAAAGGCAGAGAACAATCCACACTCATTATTAGTGAACAAGGTCTTAGAAAACAGGTTAATCAAAGACAGAAGCTTAGGGACAGACAGATTGAAGTCAACGAACACCTTAAGACATGGTTGAAAGCATATCCAGATGGTGACCTATACGAAACTGTAAAAGAAAACATAGCACCGAAACTTACAGTTCCATCTAATAAACAGAATAATACCTTCGACAACATCGTGAATAAATTGGTTAATTATAAGTATGTAGAGATAACGCTAGACGGTATGAAAAGGCAAAAAATAAAACTTCTATAAATACCCTACTGCACCCTTACGGGTGTGCGTAGTTTGGGACAATCTTAAACTGAGTTTGGGACTGTTTAGGACTTTGGGATTTACATTATATAGATAATATAACTGCATGATTTTAAATGACTTTTTCTTATTAATAATAAAGGGTGAGTCCAGAACTAATGCTAGTCCTAATGGGACTGCTGGGACTTTAAGATTAGTGTCCTAAACTGACTTTGGGACTATATAAAAGGTGCAATATGAAAGTAGAAAACATAGACATTATTGAGACTGGTGAGTATCCACATCAGCTAACTATTTACCTCATTAAAGACTTCAGAATGTGGTTGGAAAGAATGAAACAAATGGAGTTGCAAAAGCTAGATTATCCAAATGGTAATGATGAATATATTGAGGTTACAGATGAGTTATTAAGCACATACAGTAAGTTTGCTGACCATATAGAGTTGAAGCTTAGTGAATATGCAAAGTTATACAAATGGTTATCAGATGACAAAGCTAAACGATTGGCACAGCAGAAGGCAAACACCCTACTCACCATATTAACTTCGCTTAGAAAGAGTATGGAAGAGCTTTATAAGAAAGCTATGTGGCACTTTTATGAATACTGGAACATGAGTTGAAACCAGTTATATCCAAAGGTAAATTATTTAAATGTTGAAGTGGTTATCAAGACACCCAGAATTGCGGTGTAAACAGATTAAGAAGAATGGAGATCAATGTAGCAATCCCAGACACTATGGATGCAAGACTTGTAGATTTCATGGTGCTAGAAGAATTAGATATGGCAAAGATGCACCCAATTATAGACATGGGGAAATGACTGCAACTGCCATCAAAGAATCTCGGAAAGTTAGAACAAAGTTAGGTGCTTTGATAAGACTTGGCGAGATGTATGGATTCCTTCCTAAGAAAAGAGGACAGAAGTTAGGTAATTAAATATAAGGAAAACACTATGGAGTATAAATGGAAGATAGTTAAAGAACCAACCTATGAGGTAACTAAATACCCTCATTACATTAGATTTACTGGGGACTGGGATTGCCCAATTAGTAAGGACAGAGTGATTATTGAGATGGACTATGATGACGCAGTTGCTTGGTATAACAATACTGACTGCAAAGAATTTAAAACAATAGTGAAGTGTATTAATGCTCGCGATCTTACTCCTGATGACTGGAATACATTAGTGGGTAGGAAAGACATAGATTACTTGGATACTCATACAACAAGACCAAGAGGTTCTATTGATTTAGAAAGGGCAAAAAAGAATGGCGAACTATGACATTGATAAAACTTTGGAATCACTCTTGCTTGAAGTGTTTTCGACTAGGCGTTCTAAGATTCCACATTGGCCGACCGTTTTTGGGGTCGTGCATCGATGTCTCAAGGCACTCAAATCGTTATGAAGTTTTTTCAGCTCTTCAATACTCGATTCCACAAGGTGAAGATGGGTATTGATTATGTCGTTGACTTCCTCGCAATCGGATTCTGGTGTGCTTTGAAGCAGGATGAGCTGTTTGATTTCTTTCAAGGTTAAACCCAGAGAGCGGCAATGCCTTATAAACAGGAGTTTTTCAAGTGTCTGCTTATCGTAAAGGCGAAAATTACCCTCAGTACGTGATTGGGCCGATATAAGCCCTTCCTTCTCATAGTACCGAATGGTCTGCACTGAGCAGCCACTGCGCTTTGCCAGTTCACCAATTTTCATCACTCCACCCTTGAAACTATAGTTACTATAGAGTTTACACTATCTTTTATCCTGTAAACAAGAGCTATTTATGTCTGTAGACTCAAAGACCTGTTGCGGTTGTAACCCCAGTCAAGGCAAGTCAGAGCAACCTGAATCGCAAAGAAAAAGTGATGTTCAAGCTGAGCCGAGTCACCTGAGCGTGTTTGACGTTCCGAAGATGGATTGCCCATCGGAAGAGAACCTGATTCGCACCGCGTTTGCCAGCCTTGGTAAAGCGCTCACTTTTGAATTCGACATCCCCAACCGCAGAGTGCGGGTATATCACCCCGATATTGCGGAGACAGTGGAAAGAACCATGAGGTCCGCTGGGCTTGGCGCAACCTTAGTTTCATTCGATTCTATCGATCACAATACGATTCAAGCCGCCCAGGAAGCCACAAAGGTCAATGAAACGCGGGAAGCGCAGGTGTTAAGATGGTTGCTGGCCATTAACGCCAGCATGTTTGTACTTGAACTTGGCATGGGCATTATGGCGCAATCCACCGGTCTTATCGCCGATTCGCTGGATATGTTTGCCGATGCTGCAGTATATGGTGTGTCATTGTATGCAGTGGGCAAGTCTGCCAGACTGAAGCTCAAAGCGGCTCACTTGGCCGGCTGGTTACAACTTGCGCTTGCACTGGGCGTCTTAATTGAAGTGCTGAGACGGGGGATCTTTGGGAGCGAACCCGTCTCCACACTCATGATGGGCATGGGTACCATCGCTTTGCTCGCTAACATTGTGTGCCTACTGTTGATATTTAAATCGCGTAACCAGGGCGCCCACATGAAAGCCAGTTGGTTATTTTCGGTGAATGATGTGCTGGCCAATGCCGGCGTGATCATTGCGGGAACCCTGGTGGCCCTGACAGGGTCTCAGATACCGGACTTGGTCATCGGTGTTATCATTGGGTTCATTGTTTTAAACGGCGCCCGACGCATACTTTCGCTAAGATGATAATGCTTCACTATCTGTAATATCTCCATTATCAACCTTCCTTAAAATCTTTTCCCCTTGAGCAAGATATGTTTTTGTAGCCTGCGTCGCGCAGTGCTTCGATGACATCGGCGGATCGAACATGGTGAATAAAAGCGGTAATTTTTTTCATGTAAATACTCCAAAAAAAGTGTCGTTATTGCTGTTGGATGGATCGCGGCAAGAGGTTACCTGCCGCGATCCTGCGGGTATTTATTACTGAGTGATCGGATCGCCGTTGTCATCAATCTCTTTTGGCTTTCTCCAGGCCAGTCGATACAAGCCGGGAAGCACCAGTAGCGTGAGTAACGTGGAGGAGATAATGCCGCCGATGACGACCGTGGCCAGTGGTCTTTGGACTTCGGCCCCAGTACTGGTGTTAAGTGCCATCGGCAAGAAGCCTAATGCAGCCACTAAAGCGACCATCAAAATCGGCCGCAATCTCAACATGGCGCCACCCTGAATCGCCTGCTCGACGGATTCACCCCGATTGAGCTCATCTCGAAAGGCCGACACCATCATGACCCCCGTCAGTACAGAAACCCCGCATAAGGTAATAAACCCAACGCCGGCTGTGATCGAGAGGGGAATATCTCTTAACCACAAGGCGATAACGCCACCGGTCAGCGCCAGCGGTACGCCACTAAAGACCAATGCCGCATCTTTTGCCGAACCAAAGGTCATCATCAGCAATGCAAAAATCATCACCAAAGTGACGGGGACTAACAGGCTTAAACGCTGAGAGGCTGATTGCAGTTGCTCAAACGTGCCGCCGTATTCCAGCCAATAACCAGGTGGCAATTTCACTTGTTGCGCCACTTTGCCTTGAACTTCAGCCACAAAGCCACCCAAATCGCGACCGCGAACATTGGCGCTGACCACCAGTCGCCGCTTGCCGTTTTCACGAGAGATCTGATTCGGTCCAGGCGCAAGCGTGAGACTCGCCACTTCCCGTAGTGGCACGTAGCCACCGTCTGGCAGCGGTATCGGCAAACGCTCCAACGCGCGCAAGTCACCCCTGACGCGCTCGGCTACCCGCACCACTATCGAGAACCGTTGATCGCCCTCAAAGATCAGGCCGGCTTCCTCACCACCCGTGGCGGCGGCGACTACGTCCTGCACATCGGCGACATTCAAACCATAACGATACATGGCTGAACGATCCGCATTAATGGATAGAATAGGTAACCCAGACACCTGCTCGACCTTAACCCCTTCGGCGCCCTCAATGCCGTTCAATACCGCCGCGATTTCGCCGCCCGATTTAAGCAGTTGCGACAAATCGTCGCCAAACACCTTGATACCGAGATCGGAACGCACACCCGATATTAACTCGTTAAAACGCAGCTGGATCGGCTGACTGATCTCGAAGGCATTGCCCGGCAATAATGATAACTTGTCACCGATTTCCTCCAGCAACTGCGCTTTGGTTTTGTCAGGGTCAGGCCATTCACTGTGATCCTTGAGCATGACATAACCATCGGAAATGTTCGGCCCCATGGGGTCACTGGCAACTTCGGCTGTCCCGACGCGCGAGAAGTAGGTTTTAACTTCCGGGATTTCCAGCACCGCTTTTTCCAGTTGAAACTGCATATCAAGGGATTGAGTGAGACTGGTACCCGGTATTCGTAGCGCCTGAATGGCAATATCGCCCTCATCCAGATTCGGGATAAATTCCGTCCCCATCCGTGTGGCCAGTGCGCCAACCAAAACCACAAAGATCAGAGCCGCAGATAATACGAGTACGCGAAACTTAAGTGCCCACACCAATACCGAGGGGTAAAACCGCTTGGAGTGGCGAACAATAAAATTGTCTTTTTCCTCAATATGGCCCGTCATAAACAACGCCACGGCCGCAGGCACAAAGGTGAGTGACAGCACCAATGCAGACAGCAAGGCCATGATCACCGCCATGGCCATGGGCGTAAACATTTTGCCTTCCACGCCGGTTAACGCCAGGATGGGTAAGTTCACCAGAATCACTACCAATACACTGATCAAACTCGGTGTAAATACCTCACGGGTGGCCGCAAACACCGTTTGAAATCGTTCGTCCAGTTTTAAGGTACGCCCAAGATGGTGTTGCCGCCCGGCTAGGCGCAAAATGCAGTTTTCGACAATGATCCCCGCGCCATCCACAATCAAGCCAAAATCGAGTGCGCCCAAACTCATCAGATTGGCACTGACCTTGGTTTGCACCATGCCTGTCATCAACATCAACATTGACAAAGGGATCACCATTGCGGTGAGTAAGGCCGCCCGGACATTGCCGAGCATGACCAGGAGCACGACGACAACCAAAATCGCGCCTTCGACCAGGTTGGTCTGTACCGTGGAAATGGTTTTATCGACCAGTACTGTACGGTTATAAACCGGCTCTGCAACCACGCCTTCGGGCAGTGTTTTGTTGATCTCCAGCAACTTGGCCGACACCGCTTGGGAAACCGTCCGGCTGTTGCCGCCCAGTAGCATGACGGCGGTACCCAAGACCGTCTCCTCGCCATCGAGCGTCGCAGCACCGGTGCGCAATTCCTTGCCGAATCCCACCTCGGCCACGTCAGCCACGGTTATGGGTAGGCCGTCACGACGGGCGACGATGATTTTTTCGATCGCCGGGATGTCAGCTACCTGTCCGGGGGCACGAATCAGGTATTGTTCGCCATTTTTTTCGATATATCCGGCACCGATGTTGGCGTTGTTTTTCTCCAATGCCGCCACCAGATCATCGAAGCTGAGCTGGTAGGCCAGCAGTTTTGACGGTTCCGGGGTGACGTGGAACTGCTTTTCAAAGCCGCCAATGGTATTGACTTCGGTAACACCTGGAACCAGGCGCAATTGCGGACGTATCACCCAATCCTGCAAGGTGCGTAAGGCCGTCGCATCATACGGCTCACCATTTTCCATCAAGGCGCCCGGTTTCGCATGCACCGCATAGTGAAAGATTTCACCGAGGCCTGTGGCAACGGGTCCCATCGCCGGATCGATTCCCGAAGGCATCTCGCTTTTCGCCTGCTGCAAGCGCTCGTTGATAAGATTGCGGGCAAAGTAAATGTCCGTGCCTTTTTCAAACACCACGGTCACCTGAGACAGGGCATAGCGTGATATCGAACGGGTACTCTCAACATAGGGCAACCCCGTGATCGCCAGTTCTACCAGGTAGGTAATGCGTTGCTCCACTTCCAGCGGTGAGTAGCCTGGGGCTTCTGTATTGATTTGCACCTGGACATTGGTGATATCGGGTACCGCGTCAATGGGTAGCTGCTGATAGTTCCAGACACCCAGGGCGCCCGTTACCAGCACCAGAAACATCACCAGCCAGCGGCGTGCGATGGAAAATTGAATGAGTTTATCGATCATCACACACTCCTTCGTTGAGCGGCGATAGAATGCTGCTCCGGCCGATGGAATCCAGAATGTCTTTCAGGGAGCTATTAATGATCATCGCCAACCTCCCCTTTACCCAATTCCGCTTTCAAAATAAAACTGTTTTTGCTGACATACACTTCATCTGCGGACAGACCTGCCACCACTTCGGTTAGCTCACCGTCGGTTCGCCCCAAAGTCACTGTACGTGCTTCAAAACCTTCCTCACCCCGAACAAAAACGACAGGGTTATCCTCGACGATTTGCAAGGCTTCGTTGCGGATCACCATTGGAGCGGCTATTTCGGCGCGGGTGATTTGCGCGTTGACAAAGAGACCGGGTTTCCAAATGCCATTCGGGTTGTCGATCAAAGCGCGCGCCATAATGGCCTGATTACCAGTTTGGCCAAGCGGCGCAATATAGATGATTTTTCCCTCTGCGATATGGGTCGAATCGAGACTGAGAATGCGAACCCGCTGGCCTAATTCAACCTGAGCAACATCCTTGGGAAAAACCGACAGCTCCACCCAAACCGTTGAGAAATCCTGTACTACCAACAACGGGATATCCGTAGTGTGCTCGCCAGCGTTTGCATTCCGCTGGGTAACGGCACCATTGAGTGCGGATACTATCGAATAGGTTTTCAGACTTTCATTCGCTTCCACAGTCACCAGGGGTTCGCCTTTGCGAACCGGATCACCAACACTTTTTTTAACTTCCCGAATAACGCCGTCGAAGCGTGCCGTTACCGACTGTACACGCTCTGCGTTGGTGGCGACGACGCCATATACTGGCAAAACATCGCGGATGGTGCCCGAGGTAACGGTTGCCAGCGTAATGCCGGCATGTTTTATCTGCTCCTGGGTCAGCTCGACGTGGCCTTCTTCACCGTGCTCTTCCTCTTCTCCGTGACCCGTCTCGGCGAAAGTTTGTCCAGACAACAGGGTGATCGCAAAGCAACACGTAATTAGACGGATAAATGATTTTTTTAACTGGGTATTTGATTTCATTGTGGGGTTCCTGAAAATGTGTTGTCTTCGCCATACTGTGTCAAGGCCAAGGGCTCTGCTGTTAGCTGCTCAATTTCTGCACCATAGGTTAAGGCGGCTGCGGCCGCTTCGATCTGGGTGCGCCTGGCGCTCAATAATTCCTGCCGCGCGCTGACATAGTCGAGATACCCGTAGCGACCGCGTTGATAGGCCGCCTGAGTTTCTACCAGGGCCTGCTCAAGGGCGGGAATGATGGCGGTGCGCAGTGCCTCTACCGCGACAATGGCTTGTTTGCGGTTGTGAAAAGCCCGGAACAGTTGCGTGTGTAGATCCAGCAGCATTACATCGCGCTCTGCCAACACCTGATTTTTTTCGGCCAACGCGGTCGAAACGGCGCCGACATTTCGCTTGCCGGAAAACAACGGCATGCTGAAACCCGCTACCAACGCGGTGTCATCGGTTTCCTGCAAGCGACGAACCCCCACCAACCAACTGATATCGGCACTGGATTGGGTTTGAGCAAGGCGTATTTCTGCTTCTTTGAGGCGGGACTCTGCTGCGAATACTTCTATCGCAGGATTTTTTTCAACTTTGGCGTACAACAGATCGAATGCCACGTCCTCGCCAAACTGGAATAGATCACCTTCCACTTTGTCAAAGTCCGGTGAGGTTACCCCCCACAGGGCAGACAACGCCACTTTCAAATAAGCAAGCCGTTGCTGCTCCGAAAGCAAAGCGAGCTTCGCTTGCTCGGCAGCGACCTGTGCCCGTTTGACTTCCGCCTCGGGTGTCGCTCCCGCCGTAGCCCGCTTTTTCACAATGCGTAAGCTCTCGCTCGCCAACTGGACGGCCTCGCCAGCCATGGTGACCTGCTCCTGTGCCGCTAGCACATCGACGTAACGGCGGGTGACTTCGCCCAATAAGGCCAAGGATTCCACCTGTCGGCTGGCATTGAGCACCGACCGACTGTGGGAGATTACGCCTTGCCGTGCCGCGCGCTTATCCCCCATTTCGATGACCGAAGACAGCGCAATGGTGAGTTTAGCACCACCTGCGCCGCTGAAGTCCCCAGTGCCCCCGACATTTTCAGCGTCAAATCCCATCTCATACGCCGGTCTTAACCCGGCTGTTTCGGCCTGCCCTTGAAGGGCTGCGTAGCGGTAGGGAAAAACTTTCAAAGACGGGTTTTGTGACAGGGAGCGCTGCACCGCATTGGTCAGCGTGATCGTTGAGTCCCCAGGCTCGGCGCTAAGCCCCGACGAAGAAATGAAAAATAATAAACTGAACAGAATACATCGGCTTTTGATATTCCTCCGCCCCAAAGCGCCAGAACCCGGCGCAGTACGTATTGATAGTATTGATAGCATATGGTAGATCCTTCTTATTTAAGATAATTCAAACCGCGCGTTGCAACGATAACGGCAACACAGAAAAAACATAATCGGTAAAATCAGGCGATTGGAGGGCGGTACAGCGACGAGGATGGGGCCTCGGGAATGAGGGCTTGAGAGTCGTTATGCAACGAATGTTTATGCAAAAAGTTTGGGTGAGTCAGGTTACCGGATAAATAGACATGGCAATGGCAGCCATGGTAATGGCAATGAAACAGGCAGTCAGTGGACATATTCTGATCAGTGGGATCAGTAGCGGTCGAGCTATCCAGTACTCCCGATGATGAGCCATCGATGAAATCAGAGGAATAAGGGGCTGTATCCGAATAATTAATGGGATGCACGTCAGCCATAGCTGTCACTGATTGCAGTGCAATCAAGAGTAACAGCAGATAAGACAGTGCTTTTCGACTCATAAACCGAACATAACCCCAATGAAATAGAATAAACTGCGGGGAGTATTCTGCGTCGCGTCACTTTGGCAATTGCCACCGCATGTGGTTGTCATAAAAAACCCTTGTTCTATTCAGTGTGTACAGTTTAAACTCTATAGTCACTATAGAGTCAAGCACAGAGATTAAATAAATGAAGATTGGCGAGCTGGCAAAAAAGACGGATTGCTCGGTGCAAACTATCCGTTACTATGAAAAAGAACAGTTGCTGTGCACGACCCAGCGTAGTGACGGCAATTTTCGACTTTACGATGAAGCTGCTGTCGAACAGCTGCTATTTATCAAACTCTGCCGTAACCTGGATCTCAGTTTGTCCGAGATCCGTCAGTTACTCACATTAAAACGCTCACCGGGTGCGCAATGTGATCAAGTCAATCGCATGATGGATACGCACATTCAACAAGTGGAAACGCGCATTCAGGAGCTGGTTCAGCTGCGCGAGCATTTGAAAGTACTTCGCCGCAGCTGCTCCAGTGAAAGGACGATCGAACAGTGCGGCATCTTGCAAACGTTAACCACTAATCAGCATCAGAAGCGGTAACACTGACGCGCTTGAAATCGGACGCCTGTGGTGTCGGCTGTGATGTTGCGCGTTTTGATTTGGGTAGTATTAAAAATACCAGGTAAACCAGAAGTACCGAAAGTTGCGCAAGCACGCCTTGCCAGGTGGATTTGACACCAATCCAGTCAATCTCAAAACTCACAGGTAATGACGTCATACCGATGATGGCTGCTTCCTGCAATGCCGACACAGCTTTGCCCATCAGGACAAATGCCAGTGCTAGCAGCAAGTAATATGTAGTAAAAGAACTAGCTATATTTCTGTGCATAACCAGCTTTATAAATAACTGAGAAAATACGCAATAAAAAAGACATGAGTGTATACAGAAGTGTATACAGATATTAATTTAAGCTAAATTTGAAAGTGAATAATAATCTATATGCCTTTATTTACAATGTATTCAAAGGATTTGGTTTAAGAATAAATGGCGGAAGAGGTGGCAAATGCTTTAATAAAAAACGAGAATTTAATTGTTGAAGCTGGAACTGGCACAGGAAAAACATTGGCGTATTTACTTCCTTCATTGCTTTTTGGAGGAAAGGTAATAGTTTCAACTGGAACAAAAAATTTACAAGATCAATTATATTTTAATGACATTCCAATTGTGCGTAATGTTTTAGAATTTCCCATTTCTGTTTCTCTTTTAAAAGGTCGTTCAAATTATTTATGTCATTTTTATTTTCAAAAAACTCTTAATTCAGAATATATACTAAAAGGCGAAGAAATTTTATACTTAAGAAAAATTTCTGAATTTATAAAAATTACAAAAGACGGAGATAAATCAGAGCTATCAAGCGTACCTGAAAATGCTGTAATTTGGGATTTAGTAACTTCCACAAAAGATAATTGTTTGGGCTCTGAATGTAAATACTATAACGATTGTTTTATTGTTAAAGCTAGAAAAAAAGCACAAAAAGCTGATTTAATTGTAATAAATCATCACTTATTTTTTGCTGACTTTCTTTTGAAAGATTATGGAATGTTTGAACTCCTTCCAAATGCAGATACAATTATTTTTGATGAAGCGCATCAATTACCACAAACGGCAAATACATTTTTTGGAAAAGTTTTCTCAACAAATCAAATTTTAGATTTGAATAGAGATATTTTGATCGAGGGTCTAACTCATGCAAGAGACGCTTTAAAGTGGGATTTTTATTCAAAATCACTAGAAAATACAATTAAAAATTTACGAATTTCTATAAAAGTTGATAAGGGAAAATTTACATTTGAAAATGTTAAATTAAATAAAAATTTTTCGAAAATTTTTCTTAAATTAAGGTTGCAAATTTATGACTTAGTAAAAATTTTAAATTCAAATTCACAAAGAGCTGAATCTTTGAAAAGATGCGCAGATCGGGCTCTTGAAATATTAAATTATATCGACTTATGGCAAATTGGTAAGAAAAAAAATATTGACAGTGATATTTTTTGGATAGAAGTTTTTTCAAAATCTATAAAATTTCATAAAACACCGATAGAGATATCTTCATTTTTTAAAAAATTCGTGAAAAACTCAACTTCATCGTGGATTTTTACTTCTGCTACTTTGTCAATTAAAAAAGATTTTTCACATTATTTAAATCAATTAGGATTAACAGAAGAAAAAGCTTTATCATGGTCTAGTCCTTTTGATTTTAAAAATCAAGCTATTCTATATTCTCCTTTAAACGTACCATTACCTAACTCGGAAAATTACATTGAAAAAATTATTGCTGCGGCACTTCCAGTAATTAAAGCAGCAGGGGGAAGAACATTCTTTTTATGCACTACGGTTATGGCAGCAAAAAAAATTACATTTCTTTTAAAAAGAAATTTTGAGAGAGAGCCACCTGGTTTCCCAATTTTAACTCAGGGAGAATTACCCAGACATGAATTAATATCGAAATTTATAGAATCCGGAAATGCAGTGTTGGTTGGTAGTCAAAGTTTTTGGGAAGGAGTTGATATTAAAGGCAAAACACTTTCGTTAGTTATAATAGATAAAATTCCTTTTATTCCTCCTGATAATCCTGTGATTGCTGCTAAACTAGCAAATTTGGAAAAGAATGGAAAAAATGGATTTACTAACTTCCAACTACCTGAGGCAATAATTCATTTATCTCAAGGGGTTGGTCGTTTAATTAGAGATTTTGATGATAGCGGGGTCTTAATGATTTGCGATCCTAGACTTATTAAAAAAGCGTATGGGAGAATTATTCTGAATTCTTTGCCTCCATTTGTAGTAACCCATGAATTTGATAAAGTAAAAAGTTTTTTTAAAACCTAATTTTGTTATTATGAAAATACTTATAACTAACGATGACGGATGTTTGGCTCTTGGTTTAAATATGCTAGCTAAACAATTAAGTCAAGTTGCTGAAATAACGGTTGTTGCACCTGAAAGAAATAATTCTGGAGTATCAAACTCAATAACTATTAGTAGGCCTTTGCGTATTGAAAAAATTAAAGAAAATTTTTTTTCAGTTAATGGAACGCCTTCCGATTGTATTCATGTGGCTTTAACCTCAATTTTGAAAAAAAAACCAGATCTAGTAATTTCAGGTATAAATCAAGGTCAAAATTTAGGAGACGATACATTATTTTCAGGGACAGTGGCAGCAGCGACACAAGCCTATTTGTTTGGGATTTCAGCAATAGCTTTTTCACAAGTTGATTATAATTGGAACAATATAGATTCCGCATCAAGGGTGGCGAGAGATATATCAATAAAACAAATAGAAAAAAAAATTGGAAATTTTCTTTTAAATGTTAATATTCCTAATCTTAAATATGACAAACTAAAAAAAATTGCAATTACAAGATTAGGAAGAAGATCTGAATCTGGTGCTGTAGTGAAAAGCAAAGACCCTTTTGGAAGAGAAGTTTTTTGGCTTGGTCAAAATGGTCATCCAGTGGATGTTGATTGTGATACAGATTTCTTTGCTGTAAAAAAAGGCTGGATTTCTATTACGCCTCTAAAAATTGATCGCACAGATGCTCTTATACTTGAATCATTGAAGAGGATTTTCTAAATGGCATCTAAAAAAAAATTTGCAAAAAAAATATTTCCATTATCAGTAAATTCAATTAATAAAAAAGTTATTGATAGTAGCGAATATAAAAAACATTCTACTAATGGTAATCAAACTGCAGTAAAAAATGCTGAGCTTTATGCAAAGAAATTAGAATATTCAATTAACAAAATCGATAATAATCACCTCCCTCTAATCTCTAAAACAATAAGAAAAGAAATGGTCAAAAGAATACAAGAAAAGGGAATTAAAAATCAAAAAGTCTTGTCAGTAATGGAGAAAATTGAACGTCATTTATTTGTTGAGACAGGATTAGCAAGTCAAGCTTATATTGATACTGCTTTGCCAATTGGTCATAATCAAACAATTTCGCAACCTTTCATAGTTGCTAAAATGGTTGAAAAACTTCTTGGGAACAAAGAAAAATTGAATAAAGTATTAGAGATTGGAACTGGTTGTGGTTATCAAACTGCAGTATTGTCATGTATCTCATCAGAGGTATATTCAGTTGAAAGAATCAAAGCCTTGCACGATTTAGCTGTGTCAAATTTAAAATATCTAAATAATCCAAGAATAAAGTTATTTTTTGGAGATGGAAAGTTAGGAGTGTCTAAATTTTCGCCATTTGATTCAATTATTTTGTCAGCAGCAGATATATTTGTACCTCAAGTACTTCTAGATCAAATGGCAATTGGAGGAAGATTAATTGCTCCAATTGGAAATTCAGAACAAGTATTAAACCTAATCTCTAGAGATTCAGAAACTAAATGGTCTTATGAAAAATTAGATTTTTGTAAATTTGTTCCACTTTTATCAGGTACTTTTTAATAAAACTGAAGGAAACTTAGAAAATATGAAAATAGAAAGATTCATGCTATTAATATCTACAATTTTTTTGTTGACTATTTATGGATGTTCAACAATTCCAGCAAATGCTCCGATTCAAGAAAGAAATATTGGAAAAAATAAAAATAGTAAAAAGTTATCAGAAAAGTTTGATAATGAAAGTTTTTCTGATGAAAATATTTTTTATAAAGTAAAAAAAGGGGATAATTTACTCAAAATCGCAAAAGATCTAGAAGTCAGTTGGAATAAAATTTTGTCATGGAACAATATATCTAATCCAAATGAAATAAAAGAAGGGCAAATTTTGAGAATAAAACCTCCACTTCAAAATCAATATACTGAAAAAAAAGATAATTTAATTATAAAAAAAAATAAGTTTTTAAAAAAAACACCCCTAGGAAATAAAATTGAATGGAGCCAAAAATCTTGGTCAGAGATAAATAGAAAATATAAGACTATAAAAAAAATAAGCGAAAAAAAAGTCTTAGTTAAAAAATCGTTAAAAAATTTTTCGTGGCCAACAGCTGGAAAAATAATAAATGTTTTTAATTCATCTTCAAAAGGTATAGATATATCGGGAATTTTTGGTCAGCCAATTTTTGCATCAAGCCGAGGTAAAGTTTTGTACGCAAATAATATGAGAGGATATGGAAATTTAATAATAATTGAGCATACTGACGGCATAGTAACGGCATATGCAAATAATAAATCTCTTAATGTTAAAGAGGGAGAATTTGTATCTAGAGGACAAAAAATAGCTGAAATGGGTAAGTCAGATTCAGAAATTGTTAAGCTTCATTTTGAGATAAGAAAATTCGGCAAACCTATAGATCCCCTGAAATTTCTTCCAAAACAATAAAAAAAAAATCAAAACCATATGAATCTAAAAATTAGTTCCAATAGATGATTAAAAACAAAATCAAAAAAAAAGATAATTCATCAAATTTCATGAGTGATTTATTTCAAGAGAGTTTATCTTTAATTAAAGAAAAACCAAAATGTGAGTACTTTGGTATTTGTGGAGGTTGTACCATTCAAGATATTAACTTTGAGTCCCAAGTTTCTATTAAACAAATATATTTAGAAAAAGATTTAAAAGACTTATTTCAGTTAAAGCCAGAATTAATTGAGAGACCAATTTTTGGCTCAGTTTGGGGTTACAGACATAAAGCTAGATTATCTGTTAGATTTGTAAAAAAAAAATCAAAGTTATTAATAGGTTTTCGAGAGAGAAAATCTGGATTTGTTACTGATATGGATTCATGTTTAGTTTTACCAACTTTTTTTTCTAGATTATTAATGCCTTTAAGAGATTTAATTAATAATTTATCTATAAGAGATCTGATACCGCAGATTGAATTGGCAATTGGAGAAAAAAGAAATGAGTCTGAAATTGCATTAATATTAAGAGTTTATAAGTTACCAAATAATTCAGATTTAAGTTTACTAAATGAGTTTTCTAATAAGTGGAAATTACAGTTTTGGATACAGCCAAAAGGACCACAATCTATTTATCCTTTGGATCAAAATAAAAATAATTTAAAGTATTTTTTACCTGAATATGATTTAACCATATTTTTCAAGCCATTTGATTTTACACAGATAAATCATAAAATAAATAGAACACTAGTGAATTTAGTAGTAAGACTGCTAGATTTAAAATGCAATGATAAAGTTTTAGATTTATTTTGTGGAATAGGCAATTTTTCTTTACCAATTGCTAAAAAAGCTAAAAAAGTAATAGGAGTTGAGGGCAATAAGCAACTTTTAGAACGAGCAACCTTGAATGCAAACTTTAATGCCTTAGAAAATAAGGTAAAATTTATCCAAAAAGATTTATTTAATATTTCTTTAGACGAAATTTTAAAATTAGGAATTTTAGGAAAAATAGTCGTTGATCCTCCCAGAGATGGAGCTCTTCAGCTTTGTAAAATACTTCTTCATATAAAAAAAAGTAAGCAAAAAAGATTGCCTAAATTAATTGTATATGTTTCGTGTAATAAAATGACGTTTATGCGAGATGTTGATTTTATTGTAAACAAATGTAAATATGTATTCTCGAGTTTGAGAATTTTAAATATGTTTCCTCATACAAACCATTGCGAACTGGTTGGTTTGTTCACTAGAAGCAAGGAAAATTAATCTCTTTCTCCACCAAAAATGCCTAAAAGCATCAATAAATGAACGAATACATTATAAATATCTAAATAAATTGATAATGTTGCAGTGATATAGTTTGTTTCTCCACCCTTAATAATTCTTTGCACATCATAGAGTATGTAAGCAGAAAAAATTAGAACTGCTATCGCTGAGATGACAATTTGAAGGGCAGGCATTTTCAAAAAAATATTGGCAACAGCAGCGAGAATTATTGCAATTACTCCTGCAAATAGCCAGCTAGATAATCCTGAAAAATCACGCTTACTAGTTGTTGCAATAGTTGCCATAGTTGCAAATATAATTGATGTGCCACCAAATGCTGTCATTATTAAGGAGGCCCCATTAGAGAAATTCAAAATGTAACCAATCATTCTCGAAAGCATTAAACCCATAAAAAAAGTGAAAGCAAGTAAAATTGCAACACCTAAAGATGAATTTTTTGTTTTTTCAATGGCATAAAAGAAACCAAAAGCAACACCAAGAAAAATCATGAAACCTATGAAAGGACTTCCGCTAAAAAATGAAAAGTTTAATTTTACTCCTAACCAAGCACCTAAAACAGTTGGAAGCATAGAAATAGCTAATAAAAAATAAGTATTTCTTAATACCCTGTTACGAACTTGTACCAAATCGCCTGAAGTATTTACAGCATTATTTAATGGCTGATTCATATTTTCTCCTTATCTAAATAGCTAATAAAAATTCATTAGATTTTAAATAAAACTAATTGAAAGCACTAAATTTTTTAAGCTACACATGGTAAAATTATACATCATTTTTATTAAAAATTTATCTATATTCCCATAATTTGAATGGAACATTATTTAATGGCTATTGAAAAAACACTCTCTATTATCAAACCTGATGCTGTTAAGAAAAATTTAATTGGTAAAATTTATTCCAGATTCGAGGATTCTGGACTAAAAATCGTGGCAGCAAAAATGTTAAGTTTATCAAAGGAAGATGCAGAACAATTTTACAAAATTCATAGTGATAAACCTTTTTTTAAAAACCTTGTTCAATTTATGATTTCAGGTCCGATTATGGTACAAATACTTATGGGTGAAAATGCAGTAAAAAATTATCGGGAATTAATGGGTGCTACAGATCCTAGTAAAGCCGAAAAAGGCTCAATTAGATATGATTTTGCAGATTCAATTGATGCAAATGCTGTTCATGGCTCAGATGCTATTGAGACTGCAAAAAAGGAAATTGATTTTTTTTTTCCTGAATAAGTTTTAATCTAATAATACTTATTAATAAAAAAATTAAACAAAATTTAATTAATTAAATGGTTAATAAAACTAATCTACTGAACCTTGGTCATTCGGAATTAGAAAAATTTTGTATTTCGTTGGGTGAAAAGTCATTCAGATCAAAACAAATTTTGAAATGGATTTATTCTCGTGGTGTTACTAATTTTGATTTAATGACGGACTTGGGAAAAACTTTACGTAAAAAATTATCCAAGTATTCAATAATAAAATTCCCAAAAGTATTTAGTTTTCATCAATCTAGTGATGGCACAAGAAAATGGCTCTTGGAAATTGATGGAGGAGATTTAATTGAAACAGTATTTATTCCTGAAAAAAATAGAGGAACATTATGCATTTCAACTCAAGCAGGATGCAATGTGTCTTGTTTGTTCTGTTCTACTGGAAAACAAGGTTTTTCAAGAAACTTGAATCTTTCAGAGATTATTAGTCAAGTTTGGATTGCCGAATCAAATCTTAGACTAGACAATAAAGCATTAAAAGTTCCTATAGATGGTAGTTATATTACTAACGTAGTATTTATGGGAATGGGTGAGCCATTGCTGAACTACTCAAATACAAAGAAAACATTAGAGTTACTTTTAAGTGATTATTCATATGGGCTTTCAAAAAGAAAGGTGACTATATCTACTAGTGGCATTGTTCCTTTTATTGACAAATTAGCAAAAGATAATCCTGTTTCACTCGCTGTTTCGCTTCATGCTTCAAATGATAATCTGAGAGATAAGCTTGTTCCAATTAATAAAAAGTATCCTTTAAAAGAATTAATTAATTCATGTATAAGATACTTAGATCATGCACCTAGGAGAAATATAACTTTCGAGTATTGCCTAATTGATAATATAAACGATTCTAAATCCCATGCTAAAGAGTTGGTTGCTTTAATTAAAGATATTCCTTGTAAATTGAATATAATACCTTTTAACTCTTTTAAAGATTCAGTATTAAATTCACCATCAAAATTAAAACAAAAAATATTCTCTGAAATAATTACTGAATCTGGGAAAATAGTTACAATAAGGAAGACTAGAGGCACAGATATTGATGCTGCTTGTGGCCAGCTTGCTGGTAAAATTGACGACATTACTAATCTCTTACATAAGAACGAAGCAAGGAAAAAATATGTAATTCTTAGAAATGAAAAATAGTTGTGCGAAATTAAAATTTTTATATTTTTAATAATTTTACATATTTGTTAATAGACTAATGCTTGATAAAAATAATAAACGAAATAAACTTTTAAATGATTCAAGTAAAATTGATTTAAGCCTAATGTATCATTTAAAAAAAAGAGCCAAAGCAAATAAGCGAAAATTAAATAAATCACTATTTAATTTAGCTTTGTTATCAAGTATTCTTACATTAGGAGTTTTAATCTTATTAAGGCATTTTTTTTTATTTAAATGAAATTTCTTTAAAAACTTTAAATTGTTATTCAATTCAAAAATTTATTTTAAAATGTTTTAATTAATAAATTAAAAGCTATATGAACTTTTCAAAAATTCCTTCTTCGAGTAATAAGCGAAAATCAACTAAAGTTGTTTCAATTAAATCAAAGAATAAAAATTTAAAAATCGGAGGTGGAAATCCGATTATTATTCAGTCAATGACTAATACTGACACAGCAGATGTTATTGCTACAGCGATTCAAATTAAAGATTTATTTTTAGCAGGATCTGAAATAGTAAGAATTACTGTAAATAATGTTGAAGCAGCAAAAGCTGTACCAGAGATTTGTGAGTATTTAGATAAAATGAATATTGAAGTGCCTTTAGTTGGTGATTTTCATTACAACGGTCATAAGTTGTTGTTTGATTATCCTGATTGTGCAAAAGCTCTAAGTAAATACAGGATAAATCCAGGAAATGTAGGTTTTGGAGAAAAAAAAGATTTACAATTTGCAAAAATGATTGAAATAGCTTGTAAATATTTAAAGCCAGTCAGAATTGGAGTAAATTGGGGAAGCTTAGATCAAAGTCTTTTATCAAAATTAATGGATAAAAATGCTTTAAGAAATGATCCAAAAGATACTAAGATTGTAATGTATGAAGCATTAATTAAATCATGTTTAGAAAGTGCAAATCTCGCTGAGAAATTAGGATTATCTTCTGATAGTATTGTTTTATCAGCAAAAGTATCAGATGTCCAAGATTTGATTAATGTTTATCGAGAATTATCTAAAAATTCGGATTATCCTCTTCATCTAGGGCTAACTGAGGCTGGAATAGGTAGTAAAGGTATTGTTGCATCTACTGCTGCAATATCTGTTTTACTCCAAGAAGGTATTGGAGATACCTTGAGAGTTTCTCTAACACCTGATCCAAATGGGAAAAGAACTAATGAGGTAATAGTTGCTCAAGAAATACTTCAAACAATGGGTATTAGAAGTTTTTCGCCGCTAGTAATAGCTTGTCCAGGTTGCGGAAGAACATCTTCAACTTTTTTTCAAGAATTAGCCAGTCAAATACAAAAATTTTTAAGAAAGCAAATGCCTGAATGGAAAAAAACTTTTAATGGAGTTGAGGAAATGAAAGTGGCGGTAATGGGGTGTATTGTTAATGGACCTGGAGAATCTAAGCATGCAAACATTGGTATTAGTTTGCCTGGCACAGGTGAAGTGCCAATAGCTCCTGTATACATTGATGGAGAAAAAGTTATTATTTTGAGGGGAAAAAATATTTCCGAAAGTTTCAAGAAAATACTTGAAGAATATGTTGAAAAAAAATATGGAAGAAAAAAATAAAAAAGCCAAAATTTTTAACATAAGAGGGATGAATGATATCTTACCAGATGAGTCTCCAATCTGGGAGGTATTTGAAAATACTATTTTTTCAGTACTTAATTGTTATGGTTATAAAAGAATAAGAACGCCGATAATTGAACATACAAAATTATTTAAAAGAAGTTTAGGAGAGATTACTGACATAGTAGAAAAGGAGATGTATACTTTTGTTGATAGATTAAATGGTGACGATTTAACATTGCGACCAGAGTCCACTGCTGGAATTGTTCGTTCGGTCATTCAACATAATCTTGCGTATGAAGGACCTAAAAGACTCTTTTATTATGGACCAATGTTTCGCCATGAAAGACCTCAAAGGGGAAGGTTTAGACAATTTTACCAGGTAGGGGCAGAGGCTGTAGGCTTTCTCGGACCAGATATAGATGTTGAATTAATTTTATTATGTAGGAGACTTTGGGAAGATTTGGGTCTAAATGACATTAAGTTAGAATTAAATACAATTGGCGACTTGAAAGAAAGAAATCAATACAAAAATTGTCTAATTGATTTTTTTAAAAAATATTTTAATGATTTAGATGATGATTCAAAAAAAAGATTAGAATCAAATCCATTAAGAATTTTAGATTCTAAAAATGCCAAAATGAGTGAGATTATTAGAGAAGCTCCATCTATGAATGATTTTCTTGGAAGCGATTCTATAGATCATTTTGAGAAATTAAAAAATCTTTTAAATGAAAATAATGTCAACTATAAAATTAATACAAAACTTGTAAGAGGTTTAGATTATTACAATCGGACAGTTTTTGAGTGGATTTCTCATCAATCTGGCTCAGACATTACGATTTGTGGTGGGGGTAGATATGACACTCTCTTTGAAATTTGCGGGGGAATGTCAACTCCGGCTGTTGGTTTTGCTCTTGGTGTTGAACGTTTAATTGAGTTAATTAAAACTACAGAAAATAACTTTTTTGTAAACAATTGCGATGTTTATATTTCTCACAATGGAGAAAATGCCTTAAATAAAGCATTTAATATTGGAGAAAGGCTAAGGGATATGGGATTAGTTGTGGAAATATTTTGTGGATCTTACAAAAGTACTGGTAGTTTTAAAACTCAAATTAGACAAGCTGATATAAGTGGAGCTTTGTGTGCTTTAATAATTGGAGAAGATGAAATAAAAAATAATTATGCGACAATTAAATATTTGAGAGAAAATAATTTTCAAGAAAAACAAATTAAAGTTCCATTTGATAAAATTTTTGATCATATGATTGACTTCTTCGCTTTAGAAAACGAATAATTTAATATGGCACTTGATTTAGAAGAACAAGAACAATTAGCTAAACTTAAAGTTTGGTGGAATAAGTACGGTAATTTATTTACTTGGATAATAGTTATAGTTTTAGTTGTTTATTCTGGTTGGTCAGGAGTAAAATATTATCAAAAAAAACAAACACAAAAAAGTGCTATTTTATTTGAAAAAATTGAGGATGCTTTAAATGCAGGTGACGCTGAAAGAGTTTTAAGAATTATAAAAGATTTAAAGAAAAAATATAACTCAACAATTTATGCTTCAATGGGTTCATTGTTAGCCTCAAAATTTTTGTATGATAAAAAGAATTATGCAGAAGCAAAATTTCATCTTAATTGGATAATAAAAAATTCAAACTTTAATGAATTTAGTTCAATAGCAAGAATTAGATTATCAAGTATCCTTCTTGATGAAAAAGCATATGATGAGTCTCTAAAACTTTTAGATTTTAAATTCACAGACCAATTTAAATCTTTAATTTTTGATAAACGTGGTGATTTGTACTATGCAAAAAAAAATAAAGAGAAGGCAATAAAATCTTATCAAATAGCATTTGATAATTTGGAGTTAAATAGCCCAATGCGTCAAGTCATAGGGCTTAAATTAGAGGCTCTTGGAAGTTTTGATTCAAGTAAAAATTAATTATGCAAATATTTTTTTCTATTTTTTTTGGTGTGATCTTTTTTCTATCATTAAATGGGTGTTCTGCTCTTAATCCTTTTTCTAAAGCTAAAAATCCTGATCTTGAACCATCAACTTTAAGGGATTTTAAAAGCACAGTATCTTTTAAAATTTTATGGGAACAAAATATTGGAAAGTCAAAAGATTATTCTTTTTCTCCAACCATCGTTAATGGCAATATTTTTACTGCTAATGAGTCTGGACAGATTTCATGCATTAATTCTAAAAACGGTAAAGTTATTTGGAAAATAAAGGAAAGTATTAATTTTACTGCAGGTGTAGCAAGTGACGGAAAAATAGTTATTGTAGCCGGTGAAGACGGTCAGATTATTGGATTTGATGCTTTAAATGGTAAAAAAGTCTGGAAATTTTTGGCTTCAAGTGAGGTAATTTCATCACCAGCGATTGGATCGGGAATTGTTGTTTTTAAAAGTTTAGATAACCGAATTACTGCGCTTGATGCAGTTACAGGACTTAAATTATGGGTTGTTCAGCGACCTGCATCAGGTTTGATTTTAAGAGTAAGACCTCAACTTGTTATTAATGAGGATTTTATTTACGTACCCTCTAATTCTGGAAGGCTATTATCATTGTCACTCCAAAATGGTTTTTTAAATTGGGAAGCGATAGTTTCTGAGCCTAAGGGCTCAACAGATTTAGAAAGAGTAGTTGACATCTCTGGAACTCCTGTTATTTATGAAGACGATTTATGCGTCATAGCTTTTCAAGGAAAAATTTCATGTATTAATTTAAGTAGTGGTCAATCGAAATGGTCAAAAGATTTTTCTTCTGTTGTGGGTCCTGATGTTGATAATTTTTTTGTTTTTGCTATTGACGAAAGTGATAAATTTTTTGCTTTTTTAAGAGATAATGGGAATATTTTATGGAATAATTCCGATTTTATTAATCGAAACTTGTCTTCGCCCTTATCTTTTGGCAGAACAGTAGTTGTTGGGGATGATTTAGGTTACATGCATTTTTTGTCTCGAGAAAAGGGAGAAGTTATTGGTCGCATCAATATTGGTAGTGGAATAGTGAGTAAACCTTTAATAAATGATTCTAATTTAATTATTCAAACAAATGACGGTAAAATTATGGCAATTTCAGTGGATTAATCTTTTTAAAAATGAAGCCAGTTTTAGTTTTGATAGGAAGATCAAATGTTGGGAAATCGTCTTTATTTAATAGATTAACTCGCTCTAGAAATGCTCTTGTTGCTGATTTTCCTGGATTAACAAGAGATAGAAACTATGGAGACGGTAAATTTGGAACAAAACATTTTTTAATAGTTGATACTGGTGGTTTTGAACCCAAAGTAAAAGAAAATCTTTCATCTAAAATGGAAGACCAAACTATACAGGCAGTAATAGAAGGTGATGTAATAATTTTTTTGGTAGATGCGAAAGAAGGACTTACTCAGACTGATTTTAGTATTAATGAATTTTTAAGAAAAAGAAGTAAAAAAGTTATTCTTGCTGTAAATAAAGCAGAGGGAATGAATCATGATAGTGTGAGGTCGGATTTTTTTGAGCTAGGATGTGGTATTCCATATTTGATTTCAGCCGCACATGGTGATGGTGTTAAAGATCTTCTAGATAAAGCTCTAGAAAGTGCTTCGAAGTTGGGTGACCAAGTTGAAAAAGACACTTTTAACAATAAAAATATTCGAATTGCTGTAGTGGGTAAACCTAATGTTGGAAAGTCAACGCTAGTAAATTCATTATTAGGTGAAGAAAGAGTTGTTTCTTTTGATATGCCAGGCACTACCAGAGATTCAATAGAAGTAAGTTTTGAAATTAATAAAAAAAAATATACTTTAATAGATACAGCTGGAATTAGAAGGAGAAGAAAAGTTTTTGAAATTATTGAAAAGTTTTCAATTATTAAAACAATGCAATCTATTACCGGTGCAAATGTAGTTTTGCTATTGTTAGACGCCAAAGAAAAAATTTCCGATCAGGATGCTAACATTGCTTCTTTTATATTTGACTCAGGAAAATCTCTTGTCGTAGGTGTAAATAAATGGGACTCAATAAACAGTGAACAAAGATTAGAAATTAAAAGTAATATTGACAGGAAATTGAGTTTTCTTAATTTTGTTGATTTTCATTTTATTTCGGCTTTAAAAAGTAATGGCTTCAAGAAAATGTTTAATTCAATAGATAATGCTTATATTTGCGCAACAAGAAAACTATCAACACCAAAACTTACAAGAGTTTTACATGATGCTGTTGAGCATCAACCTCCTCGAAGAAAAGGTTCTATCAGACCAAAATTAAGATATGCTCATCAGGGAGGACAAAATCCTCCAATAATTGTTATTCACGGAAATTCTCTTAATTTTATTGATTTAAGTTATAAAAAATATTTAGAAAAGCGCTTTAGAGAAACTTTTTCACTCATAGGTACTCCTCTAAAAATTGTTTTTCGTAAAACAAAAAATCCATTTGATAAAAAAGAGTAAACTTTTATCAGATGATGTTTGCCTGTTGTAGTAAAAATAGATTACATTAGTAAATAGATTTTTTTGGATTTGAAAATTTTTTAATTTTCTTTTTATTTGATATTAATGGAGTATTCATGAGTAATAAAGGCCAATTGCTTCAAGATCCTTTTTTGAACGCATTAAGAAAAGAGCATGTTCCAGTATCTATATATTTAGTAAATGGAATAAAGCTTCAGGGTCACGTTGAGTCATTTGATCAATATGTTATTCTTTTGCGAAATAATGTTACTCAAATGGTCTATAAACACGCTATTTCAACAATTGTTCCATCCAGGTCTGTGAATCTGACATCTGAAAAAGATTCGGAGTGATTAATCATATATGATTAAAGCTGTTTTAGTTGGACTTGATTTTGGTAATAGTGACTTTACTGAAAGTCTTGCTGAGCTTTTTTTACTCTCGAAAAGTGCTGGCGCTGATCCAGTAACAAGTATTATAGGAAAAAGGCATTGTCCAGATGTCAATATGTTTGTTGGATCAGGAAAAGCTGATGAAATAAAAAATACCGTTTCTGATTTGAATGTTGATTTAGTGATTTTTAATCATGTATTGTCAGCTGCACAACAAAGAAATTTAGAAAGACATATCAAAAAAAGAATAATTGATCGAACTAGCTTAATTTTAGATATTTTTGCACAAAGGGCAAAAAGTCATGAAGGTAAGATACAGGTTGAATTAGCCCAGCTTCAACATTTATCAACTAGATTAGTTAGAGGATGGACACATCTAGAAAGACAAAAAGGTGGCATAGGTCTTCGCGGTCCTGGTGAAACTCAGTTAGAAACTGATAGAAGGCTGTTGGGTAACAGGGTAAGAACATTGAGAGGAAAACTTATAAAACTTCAGCGTCAGAGAAGTATTCAACGGCTTGCTAGAGTCAAAAACAAAACTTTTACAATATCAATTGTTGGTTATACTAATGCAGGAAAGTCCACATTATTTAATAAAATAACAAAAGCTGGTGTTTATGCTGCTGATCAGCTTTTTGCTACACTTGATACAACCTCAAGAAGAGTTTATTTTGATCATATAGGTAATATTGTAATGTCTGATACAGTTGGTTTTATAAAAGAACTACCAACACAATTAGTAGCTGCATTTAGAGCAACTTTGGAAGAGACGGCACATGCAGATTTACTATTGCATGTTGTCGACGCAGCAAGTTCCAGTAGATTAGAACAAATAAAACAAGTTAATGCAGTTTTACGTGAAATTGGTGCAAATCATGTCCCACAAGTTCTTGTTTGGAATAAAATTGACTGCACATCAATTGCACCCTCGTTAGAGCGTTGTGAGTATGGTAAAATAGTTAAAGTTTGTTTGAGCGCACATACAGGACAAGGAATCAATTTTCTAAGGGCAGCTATTTTTGAATCAGTAAAATTTAAAGAAAATATACTTGAAAATATAAATACCTTTTAATCAATTTTAACTTTTTAAACTCCATCTTAAATCTTAAAAAGTTTTTTTCAATATTTTGTATGGTTAGTAATAAATTTACATCATGGGAAAAAAATGTTTGAATTTATTTGTAAAAAAATCGGATTAAAATTTTCAATGAATGATCCTCAGTGGGGTCGTGGTTCTGGCGGTAATGATCAAAATGGAAGAAAACCTAACGATGGTCCTCCAGATTTAGATCAGCTTTGGAGAGATTTCAATAAACGTTTTGGGAAAATTTTGTCTGGAAAAGGAGGATCTGGAGGATCTGGAGGATCTGGAGGTGGGGGATTGTCATTCCCTGGAGGTGGCAAAAGTACTGGAATAAGTATTATTGTTGTAGTGATTATATCTTTCTTTCTTTGGATTGTAAGTGGTTTTTTTATAATTCAAGAAGGACAAACTGGAGTTGTATTAACTTTTGGAAAATATAGCTATTCTACTCAACCTGGTTTTAATTGGAGATGGCCCTTTCCTATTCAGTCACATGAAACAGTAAATATTTCACAAGTAAGAACAGTTGAAGTAGGGTACAGAAATAATGTAAGAAATAAAGTTGGTAGAGAGTCTTTAATGTTAACAGATGATGAAAACATTATTGATATTCAATTTGCAGTTCAATACAGACTGAAAAATGCTTCTGATTGGGTTTTTAATAATAGGGATCGTGAACAGTCTGTCAAACAAGTTGCTGAAACTTCAATCAGAGAAATAGTTGGTAAAAGTAAAATGGATTTTGTTCTTTATGAAGGAAGAGAGCAAATTGCTTTGGACACTCAATCTTTAATGCAACAAATTTTGGATAGTTATAATATTGGTGTTTTAGTTTTTCAAGTAACTATGCAAGGTGTTCAACCACCAGAGCAAGTGCAAGCAGCTTTTGATGACGCTGTAAAAGCAGGTCAAGACAAAGAGCGTCAAAAAAATGAGGGTCAGGCTTATGCTAATGATATTGTTCCTAGAGCAAAAGGATCTGCTTCAAGGTTACTACAAGAATCAGAGGGATATAAATCAAAAGTTGTTGCTAGCGCTGAGGGAGAAGCTTCAAGATTCACAAAAATTTTAACTGAATACAATAAAGCTCCAAAAGTTACGAGAGACAGAATGTATTTAGATGTAATGCAAGAGATTTTTAGTACTACTACCAAGATAATGGTTGATACAAAGGCAAATAACAGTATGATCTATTTGCCTTTGGATAAATTATTAAGACAAACTACTGAAACATCAAATCAATCCTCCAATCAACCCTCAAGCTCTCAGTCATCTATTTCTGAAAGTGCAAGAGCTCGAGATTTAAGAACACTTCGTGAAAGAGAGGCAAGATAATGAACAAAATTGTCGGTTACTTAATTGCGGGTTTTATTCTTTTGGCAATTGTTTCTTCAACATTATTTATTGTTGACCAAAGACAATTTGCTATTGTTTTTGCGTTAGGAGAAGTAAAAAAAGTTGTAAGCGATCCGGGTTTAAATTTTAAATTACCTCCTCCTTTTCAAAATGTAATTTTCATAGATAAAAGAATTCTCACACTCGATACACCAGAACCTGATAGATTCATAACATCAGAGAAAAAAAATGTTTTGGTCGATGCATATGTAAAGTGGAAAATAACTGATCCGCGACTATATTTTGTAAGCTTTAGTGGAGATGAAAGACGCGCACTTGATAGACTATCTCAAATATTGAAGGCTGCGTTAAATGAAGAAATTACTAAAAAGACGGTTAGAGATGTTATTTCCGGAGAAAGAAGTCAAGTAATGAACGCTATTCAAGAAAAAGTATCTGCGGAAGTAAAAGAAATTGGTGGAGAGGTTGTTGATGTTCGTTTAAAAAGAGTTGATTATGTAGACGAGATTAATAATTCCGTTTATGACAGAATGAGATCTGAGAGAAAAAGAGTTGCCAACGAACTTCGATCAGAAGGCGCAGCAGAATCTGAGAAAATTAGAGCTGATGCAGATAGACAACGAACAGTTATCCTAGCAGAGGCCTATAAACTCGCTGAAGAGATGCGAGGTGAGGGGGATGCAAAAGCTGCAAAAATCTATGCTAAAGCCTTTGGTAAAAGTGAAGAATTTTATAAATTTACAAGAAGTTTAGAGGCTTACAAAAAAAGTTTTAAAAATAGAAGTGATGTCCTCTTAATTGACCCAAATTCAGAATTTTTAAAGTATTTTAAGGTTTCTACAGGTTCAAATAAGTAGGAACTAAAGTTGCTATCTTTCATTATTACTGCAGTCGGTTTTATGCTAATTTTTGAAGGACTGTTTCCATTTCTTTCTCCTAGCAAGTGGAGAAGAGTCTTCTTGAATATGGCAAATTTGTCTGATGGGCAGCTAAGATTTTTTGGATTAACAGCGATTTTTTTTGGTATTCTTTTAGTAATAATTCAGGATTTGTTTTTTCGTACTTAAAATATTATGCCAAACTGGCTTTTACCAGATTATATAGCTGATATATTGCCTTCTCAATCAAGAAAATTTGAGGAACTTAGAAGGCGTCTTCTTGATAATTTCAAAAGTTACGGTTACGAATTAATAATTCCTCCAGTTTTAGAGTATACAGAATCGCTTATGCCTGTTCCTGATAGAGATCTAGATGTTAGTATGTTTAAGATGGTTGACCAATTATCTGGACGAACAATTGGATTGAGGCCAGATATGACTATTCAAGCTGCTAGAATCGATGCTCATCTACTGAACCGGAAAACCATAACTAAATTATGTTACGCAGACAAAGTTTTTCACACAAAACCAATGAGTTTGAGAACTAACAGAGAGCCTTTTCAAGTTGGAGCAGAAGTTTATGGTTATTCAGGTGTTGAGGCTGATTTGGAAATTCAATCTTTGGCTATATCTTCGCTAAAAAAGATTGGTTTCAACGATATAAGTTTGAATCTTTCTCATGCTGGAATTCTTCCAAATATCTTAAAAAATGACCCTTTAGCTTTTAAATATAAGTCAAAAATCATAGATTTGTTAAAGTTAAAAAAAATATCTGACCTAAAATTACTATGCAGTAATTTTTCTAATTCTGTTCAAATGGCAATTTTATCTTTAAATGAATTATATGGTGGAATAGAAGTAATTGAAAAGGCGAAAGATTTGCTTCCAAAAGATGAAAAAATAACAACAGCTTTGAATGATCTTTTATTTTTAGCTAAGTCTCAATACGATCTAGAAGTAAGTTTTGACTTAGCGGATTTTTCTAGTTACCAATACGAAAGCGGAACAACCTTTGCTATTTTTTTATCTGGGTATCCTAATACAATAGGAAGAGGAGGTAGATATGATCATGTGGGTGATGCTTTTGGACGAGCAAGACCAGCTACTGGATTTTCAATGGATTTAAGAGAATTGATATACCTACTTCCTAATGGAAAAATTCCAAGTGCAATATTAGCACCTTGGGGAACTCAAGAAAGATTAATTAAATTTATCTCAGAGTTAAGAATAAAAGGAGAGATAGTGGTACAGCAATTTCCTGGACAGATTTTATCAAATCAAGATTTTAATTTTGATAGGGAAATAATCGAAAAAAATGGAAAGTATGTTTTGCAAACAATTTCAAAATAAAATTAAAGACTGAATGACTAAAAACGTAGTAATTATTGGAACTCAGTGGGGTGATGAAGGAAAAGGAAAAATTGTTGATTGGCTTGCAGCTCAATCCAGCGGTGTCGTTCGATTTCAGGGTGGACACAACGCTGGCCATACTTTAGTAATAAATGGAGTTAAAATAGCTTTGCATATTATTCCCTCTGGCATCATGAATAAAAAAGTAAAATGTTATATTGGTAATGGTGTAGTTTTATCTCTTCCTGACTTTATAATTGAAATTAATAAATTAGAAGCTTTGAAAGTTGAAGTAAAAAATAGACTAAGAGTATCAGATGCGTGTCCATTGATATTGCCTTATCACACTAAGATTGATTCTTGTAGAGAAAAAGCATTAGGAGTTTTAAAAATTGGAACAACTGGTAAAGGAATTGGACCAGCTTATGAGGATAAAGTTGCTAGAAGGGCTATAAGACTTGGAGATTTAAATGATGAAAAAATTTTCAAAAATAAATTGGAAAACAATTTACAATTTTATAATTATATTTTAAAAAATTACTTTAAAACAGATAAGTTAGATTTTCAAAAAATCTTCGATACTACATTGACTGCATATCATGAAATTAAAGATATGGTTTCTGATATTTCAAGAGAATTAAACGTTGTTATTAAAGAGGGAGCAAATTTACTTTTTGAAGGCGCTCAAGGTAGCTTATTAGATGTAGACCATGGAACCTATCCATTTGTAACATCAAGTAATTGTGTTGCAGGAAATGCATCTGTGGGCTCAGGGGTTGGACCAAACCATTTAAATTATATTTTAGGAGTTACCAAAGCTTATTCAACTAGAGTTGGCTCCGGACCATTTCCATCAGAGGTTGATACTAACTTTGGAGTGGGTAGTCATTTGTCAAAAAATGGTTTAGAGTTTGGAACAACTACAGGAAGATCAAGAAGATGCGGTTGGCTAGATATTCCCCTTCTTAAAAGATCAATTCAAATTAATGGGATTAACGGAATTAGTTTAACAAAATTGGATGTTCTTGATGGAATAGATTCTTTAAAAATATGTACTGCTTATAAATGTAATGGAAAATACTTGGATTTGTTCCCAAATAATTTAAAAGAAATCATTAACTGCCAACCGATTTATGAAGAATTAAAGGGGTGGTCAGAAAGTATTTTTGGATGTAAATCTTTAGATAAATTGCCAATTCAAGCAAGAAAATACATAGATAGAATAGAAAAGTTAATAGATATACCTGTTGAAATAATTTCGACAGGACCAGATAGAGAACAAACAATTTTTTTAAATCATCCATTTGATAATAAAAATCATGGTAAAGTTTAAGGCTGATTTTTACTTAAAAAATTATAGTTTCTAGAATAGAGTTATATTTATTTTTACAAATATAATTCAAAAGAAATATTGAAAAAAATGCATTAACATAACTACTTTAAACAATTTAATTTAAGTAATTCATTTGAACCAAAATATTTACAGTATACCTAGCAGAGAGGAAATTCTTGGCATATTAAGAAATCTAGATGAACCTCAAACGCCACTTTCTTTAGCGCAATTATTGTCTGTAAAAGACTCTGATATTCAGGGTTTGTTTAAACGTTTAAATGCTATGGAAAGAGATGGTCAAATTAAACCTGACAGAAAAGGTAGATTTAAGCTTGCCAATTTTACTAATTTTGTCGAGGGCATTATTTCATCTCACAGAGACGGTTTTGGTTTTTTGATTGTAGATGAAGGGAATGATATTTTTCTTTCAGAAAGAGAAATGCAAAAAGTTATGCATGGAGATCGTGTACAAGTAAGAGTTTCTGGATTAGATAGAAAAGGAAGAACAGAAGGGAGTATTGTAGAGGTAATATCTAGAGCAAATACTCACGTAATTGGAAGTTTAATAAATGAAAATGGCACTTGGATAGTTGTACCTGAAGATAAAAGAATTGGTCACGATATTATTTTATTTGATATACCAAGTAATATTAAAGAAAAATATATTGTTAGTGTTGAGTTGATTGAGCACCCAACTAGACACACGCAACCTGTCGGAAAAATTGTAGAAGTTTTAGGTGAAATTGACGATCCTGGAATGGAAATAGAGATTGCAGTTCGAAAATACGGTGTGCCGCATGAATTTTCATCTGAAATAAAAAAAAATGCTATGAAGTTACCTGAAAAAGTTCAGAATTTGGATTTTAAAAATCGAATTGATTTGCGTGATGTTCCTTTGATAACGATTGATGGTGAAGATTCAAGAGACTTTGACGACGCTATTTATTGTGAAAAAGTGAAATTAGATCAAAAGATAGGTTTTAGATTAATTGTTTCAATTGCAGACGTAAGTCATTATGTAAAGTCTGACGATGCAATTGATAATGAAGCATTAGTTAGAAGCACTTCGGTTTACTTTCCTAGAAAAGTTATTCCAATGCTTCCTGAAAAACTTTCTAATGATATTTGTTCACTTAAGCCTAATTTAGATAGATTGACATTAACATGCGATATGGTTATTAATGAAAATGGTGTAATTGAGGCTTATCAGTTTTATCCTTCAGTAATAAATTCTAAAGCTCGGTTAACTTATAATGAATTATCAACCATCTTAAATAATACCAAGGGCCTTGAAGCAGAAAAAAGGATTTCGTTATTACCACATTTACAAAATTTGTATGAAATTTTTAGTATTTTAAATCATGCTAGAAATATGAGAGGAGCAATAGATTTTGAAACAACAGAAACTTATATTGTTTGTAATGATGTTGGTAAAATTGAACAGATACTCCCAAAAAATAGAACTGAGGCACATAAAATAATTGAAGAGTGCATGCTAGCAGCAAATGTTTGTGCAGCAAGTTTTATTGATCTAAATAATCATATTGGAATGTATAGAATTCATGAAGGTCCTGATGTTGATAAGCTAACTCAATTAAAGATTTTTTTAAAACAAATGGGATTAAATCTCTCAGGTGGTGATAAACCTACTGCGATTGATTACGCAAACTTAGTAAAAAAAATTAAAAACAGACCAGACTCAAATTTACTTCAGACAATGTTACTCAGGTCAATGCAACAAGCAATTTATAGTCCCGAAAATATCGGACATTTTGGATTATCTTATGATGCTTATGTTCATTTTACAAGTCCAATTAGACGCTATCCAGATTTAATTACTCATAGAATAATAAAGGCTATTTTGGGTGGAAAAAAATATACTCCAAAAAACTCCGCAAAAATTAAATTAAATGAAGGAATATTATTAAAATCTAAAAAAGTTAATAGTAAGGTTCAACACAAAAATAAAGGAAAATTTAAAGGAATTAATTCTTTTTGGGAACAATTAGGAATACATTGCTCAGCTAATGAAAGAAGAGCTGATGAGGCTACTCGCGATGTAGAAGCATGGTTAAAATGCTATTTTATACGTGATAAACTAGGTGAAGAATTTACAGGTACAATTTCAGGCGTTACCGCTTTTGGTATTTTTGTTCAACTTGATTTACTGTATATCGAAGGAATGGTTCATGTTGCAGATTTAGGGGCAGATTATTTTAATTTTGATGATATTAGGCACGAATTAAGAGGTGAAAGAACCGGAATGCGTTTTCAGTTGACTGATAAAGTAAAGGTTCAAGTAAGTAGAGTAGATTTGGACGCTCGAAAAATAGATTTGAGTTTGGTCAAAGAATTAAGTTTTAGAGATAATTTCAAAAATAATATAAAAAAAACAGAGGCTATATTAATTAATTCAAATAACGGGAAAAAAAAAATAAAGAGAACTTTGAAAAGTAATTTAATGAAAAAAATAAAAAAAAATAATAAGATAAATAATGAAAAAAATTAGTAAATAAAAAACAATCTATAATGAAATCTAAATTTATCTTTGGTTTCCACTCAGTAACTTCTCGGATAAGACAAGATGTTTCTTCTATTGATTTTGCTTATGTAGATGCATCTAGGAGCGACACTCGCATGAATAATTTTTTATTACTTTTAAGTAACTATAATCTACGTTTTATTAAGGTTGATGAACATAGACTTTTTAGTATGGTGGGAAATGTTAATCATCAAGGTGTTGTTGCTCAAATTAATAAGTTTACTCCTCCTAAAAGCTTAACTGATTTACTAATTGGTATTAAAGGAATTCCCTTAATTTTAGTTTTGGATGGGGTAAATGATCCACATAATTTAGGAGCTTGCTTAAGAGTTGCAGATGGAGCGGGGGTAGATGCAATAATTGCACCAAAAGATAAATCAGTAGGATTAAATTCTACTGTTATAAAAGTTGCAAGTGGAGCTGCAGATTCTGTTCCTTATATTTCTGTTACAAATTTATCAAGGGCAATGGATGAACTAAAAGAGCACGATATTTGGTTAATGGGAACTTGTAGTGAAGTTGACAAAACGATCTACGATGTTGATTATTTGTCTGGTACAGCATTCATTATCGGAGCAGAAGGTTTTGGATTGAGGCGATTAACAAAAAAAAAATGCGATCATTTATTAAAAATACCAATGACTGGTTCTTTGCAAAGTTTAAATGTTGCTGTTGCATCAGGAGTGTGTTTGTATGAGGCTTGTAGGCAAAGAATTCATAACTTTTCAAGAATTAATTAAAAATAAAATTTAGTTTTGTTTAAAAAATGTTTGAAAATTTAAAAGAAGATATAAAAAGTATTATGGAAAAGGATCCAGCGGCAAGAAATAGCTGGGAAGTATTAACTTGTTATCCAGGATTACATGCTATTGTATTACACAGAATTGCTAAAGCCTGTTGGAGCAAGGATTTTAAATGGTTAGGTAGATTTATATCTCATATAGCTAGAGGATTAACTGGCATTGAAATTCATCCAGGTGCTGTAATTGGAAAAAGGGTTTTTATTGATCATGGTTTTGGAATTGTAATCGGAGAAACAGCAGAGATAGGAGACGATTGTACAATTTATCAAGGAGTTACTTTAGGAGGAGTTTCACTTTTTAAAGGAACTAAAAGACATCCAACGTTAGAAAAAGGAGTAATAATCGGGGCAGGAGCAAAAATTTTAGGAGGCTTTACTGTAGGAGAGGGTGCCAAAGTAGGTTCTAACGCAGTTGTGACAAAACAAATACCCAAGGGAGCGACTGCAGTTGGAAATCCTTTGAGGATAATCAGTAAGGAGGAGTCTGCTGAAAAAAATGAGGCAAGAAAATTTTTTGCTGCATATGGCTTAACCGCTAATAGTGATGATCCTTTTTCTAAGGCTCTTAGAGGTTTGATTGATAATGCAACTTTTCAAGAAGTTAAATTAAACGAAATAATTGTTTCTTTAAAATCTGCTGGTATTGAGATAAAAGATCTAAGTAAAAAAGATAACCCCAGTTTAGAAAAATTAAATAAACTAGTTGAATAAAATCTATGTGGAGGTAAATTTGAAAAATAATATTCCTTTGTTTTTTTTATTAATTTTGCTTACGTTAAATTACATTCAAGCAGCACCTTACCCCCTAGGTGAAATGACTTGTGATGATATTGGATTATTTGCATCTAAGGCAATGCAATGGAGAGAGGAAAATATTAGTAAAAGAAAAGCTTTGCAAAAGATTGAGGCTATGAATATAGGAGAAATAGAAAATAAGAATTTAATCATGGTTTTAAACTTAATTTATAGTAGTTATGGTAATAGTTGGACAATTGAAAGTGCAGGGAATGTATTAAAAGCAGATTGCAAAAAAGGTAGATAATTTTGTTAAATTTAAGAGAGTATTTATATTTATAAAAGTAATTTTTGTTGCATTGCAAAACAACTTTTCTTATATAATCAATAAAAACTTATTATATTCATTTAAATCAATAAATTTTAATAATATTGCATAGCAAAAAATAAATGTTGTTTTTTCTTAGTAAACTAATTTTTAAATATGAATATTATTTTTAATTTTTTTACAATTACTTGCTTTTTAAAAATGGTGTATATTAAGTTATCCTTTAGATATTTTATGCTATTGGTTCAAACATATTTTACTTATATATGCTTCGTTTTTAGAGGAGATTTAAATGAAATTAAAATTAAACGCTATCTTAAGCAGTTTAATTCTTGTTGGTGCAACTGGAGTTAATTCTGCTGAAGTTGATTGGGATAGATTATTAAATGCTCACAAAGACAAAAAAAACTGGATGATGTATCACCAGGATTTTAATAGTCATCATCATAGTAAACTAACCCAAATTAATACTAAGAATGTGAAAGATCTTAGTGTTGCTTTCATTCATACGCCAGATGCTACAAAAAGAGGTATTCAATCTTTTCCTCTTGCAGTTGACGGTGTGCTTTACTACACTTCTGCAAGTGGAAAAGTATGGGCAATTGACGGTACCAATGGAAAGGTTATTTGGAGTTACAAGGCCAAGCTTGATATGGAGCGAGGTGAAGGAACAATTTATAACCCATATAATCGTGGAGTAGCAGTTGCTTACGGTAAAGTTTACATGGGTACAATTGATGGTCGAATCATTGCTATAGATCGTAAAACAGGTAAATTGGTTTTCGACAAAATGGTTATGACTACTGAAAAAGGTAATAAAGGTTTTACTGGTGCTCCTTTAATTGTTAAAGACAAAGTTCTAGTTGGTGCAACTGGTGGAGAAATGTCTGGTTGTTGTGGTCCACTCTATGCTGTAAACGCTCAAACTGGAGAAACTGAATGGCAATTTGACGTAATTGGTGGAGATCAACGTTCAAGAGATTCATGGGGCAACGATAGCTGGAAAACTGGTGGTGGTAGTATGTGGCAAACCGGTAATTATGATCCCAAAACTGACACAATATGGTGGGGAACTGGAAATCCTGCCCCTGATTACGATCATGGTGGTGATAATTGGATGACCGACGGTGCAAGACCAGGTACTAATTTATATACTTCTTCAGTTGTTGCTTTAGATCCAGATACAGGAAAATTGAAGGGTTACTTCCAAGAAGTTCCTCATGATTTCTGGGATTTTGATAGCGCTGTAGGTGAATTTATGCGTATATCAAGGGATGGCAAGGATTATATGGTTCATCCAAACAAAGGTGGCTTTATAGTTGTCTATGACAGTAAAAATGTAGGCGGTGGTAATCAACTAAATGTTGAAAACGCATATGTTATTGGTGAAACTTTAAATTTTATTTCTGGAGTTAGTAATAAAGGCGAATTGTTGGGAAGAGTAAATTTAAAGGAAGGTTCATATCCAAATTTATGTCCTGCTATTGATGGTGCCATAAGTTGGAATACTGGTGCATACAGTCCTAAAACTGGGTTAATGTATAAAATAGCTCAAGAGTGGTGCCATGACCTAGAGGTTGTAAAAGCAGAAGCTCCTGAAGACTTTTCTGGACAGCTTTATTTAGGAGCATCATGGACCACCACGCATCCTAAAGGCAAAAAAGCTTATGGAACAGTTCAGGCTCGTGATCCAATTACTGGAAAAATGGCGTGGAGAGTTGAATTTAAATATCCTCCTCTTGCTTCATTGCTATCTACAGAAGGTGATTTAGTTTTTGTTCCTGGTGCAGATGGAATATTTTCAGCATTGGATGCTAAAACTGGTAAAGAGCTTTGGAGCCACAATAATGGTCTTGGTCATCATGGTGGAGTTATTTCATATGAAGCTAAAGGTAAACAATATATTGCTGTTGTGACAGGCTGGGGTAGTCACTTAGCAGGAAATTATGGTCCTTTATTTGGTCATCCATTTGATACAATGCCAACAGACAATGGTCAGTTAATTGTCTTTGCTGTGAAGTAAGTTTTTTTTAAAGGAAGCATATTTTTATATGCTTCCTTTTAATTTTTAAATTGACATTTGAAATTTAATGTATTATGAATTTTAGCAATTACATTTCTAATATATTGATACTTTTATCTTTAATTTTATTTTCGCTTTCATTAAAAGCACAAGATGGTGTTGAACAAGAATTAAAGCAAGGAAAACGTCTTTTTGCTTCAAGTTGTGCCTTCTGTCATGCATCTTTAGGAAAAAGAGAAGGAAGAGGTGGACCTAAGCTAGCAGGAATTGAAAAAAATCATGATGAGGTCATGAATATTATTTCAAACGGTAAAAGTGGAAAAGGCATGCCATCATTTAAAGCATCCCTCTCTGAAGAAAAAATCAGACTCTTAGCAAAATACATAAAATCTTTACCATCAAATTAATAATCAATTTTTTAAAACTTTTCTTATTTAATTTGTAAAACTATAAAATTTATTTTGTATTTTTAATTGAATAAAATTTTTTACTCAAGTAACTTAATATGAGTTAATTTATGTAGTTTAACTTTTACTTACATTTTCATAAAAAATGATAAAAAATTAAACTTTTAAATCTTTCTTAGTAATTTTTGCTAAATAACTGTGTTATTTTTTTAAGGTTAATAATGGAAAAAATAATTAAATTAAACTTAAACTATTGTTTGTTAACTATCTGTAGTATTTTGTTATTATCTAATGTTTTTGCCAAACAAGAAAATTTAAAAGTTTTCAATCAAAATAATTATTCATTTATAAATGCTGGTAACACTAATGAAGAAATTGAAAAACTAAAAAAGTTAGTTCCAAAATATGCTATACAGCTAATTTTTAAAGAAGGTGGGAAGTCAGAAAAAGTTAAAGGTATTGAAATTAAAATATATGACAAATCAGGTGATTTAGTTATTCAGTATTTAACAATAGCTCCATTCATGTTTATAAAACCTCCTTCTGGTCTTAGAAGAGGAAGATATAAAATTGAAGCTAAATTTAAGGATGAAATTATAACAAAAACTAAAGATTTGTTAGGTAGGAGAAATTTGGTATTAGTTTTTGATTTTAAGAAACATAATAGTAGGTAAAATAACTGTTAATTTATATATATTTATTAAAAAAAATCATGTTAATATTTTAATTAAATGATTAACTTAAAAAGTTTAAATTATATTTTTATGATAAAAATCATAAGTTTTATACTTTTATTCGCTTTATCAAGCAGCAAAATTTTATCGGAAAATTTGACAAATGAGCAAATCAAAAAATTTGATCTTCTAAGTGACAAAAAAAAATCTAGTCTAAAGAAACTAAATAAAGAAACTATTAAAGTTTTATTCACTGCAATTAGTGATCTTTCAAAATACAATGTACCCTCTGAATTCCCAGAATTAGTCTTTGTGTCGCATAAAAAAATTAATAAGCCAAATTGTGAACCTAATTGCAGAGTTCTAGGTCGTTATGTAGGTGGAAAAGAGATTCATTTAAATGAAAAGCTTGATCCTGAGAAAAATTTATTTGATAGATCAATCCTTCTTCACGAAATGGTTCATTATTTACAGGAATTAGAAAATCCAGGGGAAATCAATAAATTAGCTAATAAAATTGATAAATGTGAAGTGTGGTTTAAAAGAGAAAGAGAGGCATACGATATTCAGGAATCGTATCTAGAATATATGGGTAGTCCTATGTCTGCTGGATTTTTTCCAAAAGTTTCAATCTGTAATAAATTTAAGTGAGATCATCAGTTGCTTTTTTTTCATCTTCATATACCCCATCATACCAAGTTCCGCTAATTAACCGTCCATCAGGCGTTAACATTTGTCCATGACCATGAGGATGACCTTCTTTCCAATAACCATCGTACCAGCTACCATCGTAATGTTTATAGTGGCCTTTGCCGTGTTGCAAACTTTGTTTCCATTCACCTTTATAAACTCCCGTTTCTCTTGTCAAAGTTCCTTTGCCTTCTGCCCAACCTTTAACCATGTTTCCTTCATAAACATTAGTGACTTTACCTTTTATTTTCCAGGTTAATTTTCCTTGACCATTAGCAAGATAGTTATCACATTTTCCTGTCCAAGTTATTGTTTCATCTTCTTGAGGAAAAACATTCGCTACTTTGCAACCTTTTTCATCTAAAATCCAAGTTACACTTTTATCACTTGTATGTCCTAAACATAAATAACAACTTATAAAAATTAAAACAAAACTTTTGATTAAATATTTCATAATAATTCCGAACTTTTAGAGTAATAGAAATGTTACATTAACATAGATTTGAAATAATAAATTAATTTAGTAAAATTTTTAAAGAAGATTTCATGAGTAAAATAGAAGTTCTCGCATTTGATATTTTTGGAACAGTTGTTGATTGGCATTCTTCAATTTGTAAAGAAATAAAACAAAATTTTCCTGATATTGATAGCTCTAAATTTGCAAATGCTTGGAGAGCTGGTTATAAACCAGGAATTCAAGAGGTAAGTTCAGGAAAAATTAAGTGGATAACTGTAGATCAAATACATAAAAATATTCTTGGCCAGATTCTTAGAGAATTTAAAATTGATATAAATGAAAGAAAAAAAAATGATATTAATCATATTTGGCATAGACTTAAGCCTTGGCCTGATAGTATATTAGGAATGAAAGCTTTAAGGAAAAAATTTAAAATTGTTACATTATCAAATGGCAATTTTTCTTTATTGTCTAACTTATCAAAAAATGCAGGTCTTCAATGGGATTTAATATTATCTGCTGAGATGTTTCGTAGTTATAAGCCAAGTCCAAATACATATTTAGGTGTGGCAGATATTTTTAGTTTAGAACCTCATAAAGTAATGATGGTTGCTACACATGAAGATGATTTAATGGGAGCAAAGTCATGTGGTTTGAAAACTGCCTATGTTCATAGAAAAGATGAATATGGTCTTCAAATCACTAAAAATATAAATGACTTGTCAAGATTTGATATAGTTTCTAATGATCTAATGGATCTTGCAAGTAAATTGAGTTATTAGATAAATTTTTTTTTAAAAGGTAATAAATTGAATAAACCTAATGAACTTTCAGCTTTACATAAAAGTCAAATGAAATATGGAGATGAAAAATCTCAAAAAATGCCTCAAATCCCAAAATTTTCGAATTTTGAAGAGGAAAGACTGCATATTAAACAAAGATTGGCTGCAGGATTTAGATTATTTTCAAAATTTGGTTACGAAGAAGGAGTTGCTGGACACATTACAGCTCGAGACCCAGAATTTAAAAATACTTTTTGGGTAAATCCTTTTGGAGTGAGTTTTAGTGAAATTAAAGTTTCTAATTTATTAAGAGCTGACCATGAAGGAAATGTAATTGAAGGAAACTTACCATTAAATGCCGCAGCTTTTGCTATTCACTCAAGAATTCATTCTGTAAGAAAAGATGTTTCAGCAGCTGCTCACTCTCATTCAAAGTTTGGCCGCGCATGGTCAACATTGGGTAGGAAACTAGATTACATAACTTTAGATTCTTGTGCATTTTTCAATGATCATAGTCTTTTTAATGACTTTGGTGGAGTAGTTATCGATCTCGACGAGGGTAATAGAGTAGTAAATGCTCTTGGAAACAATAAGGCTGTAATTTTGCAAAATCATGGATTATTAACAGTTGGAGAAACGGTTGATTCAGCAGTTTGGTGGTATATCACAATGGAAAAGAGTTGTGAGGTTCAATTAATCGCAGAATCAGTAAAAGGAGACAATTTTTTGAAAGTTATTGGTGAAAAATCGGCTAAACAGGCTCATAGTATAGTAGGTTCTGCTTATGCTGGATGGTTTCAATTTCAACCTCTTTTTTCTAAAATCTTGAAGGAACAACCAGATCTGTTAGACTAACAAGTTATTATTTGTATGTATAAATTCAATTATGAATGCTAAATTATTTTTTTTTAAGTTTTTTTATTACAAGATTTTCTGACTCTAAAAAAAACGAGTGGTCCTTTTTAACAAGAGTTGAAAGCGGTGATTCTTTTTTTATTGATTTAAAAACAAAAACTGAAGGAGATAAACCAAAGGTTTTGTTACTTATTAATGGAAGATCTTTAAAAGGAAAAATATCAAATATTTTATTAATTGAGGCAGATTGTAAAAGACCCCGATTGCATGCACTAAAAAGAATTGGATACGGCGGACATATGGCCTCAGGAAAAATGATTTTTAAAGATGAGAATCCTGGCAACTGGTATTTCCCTCTTCCCAAAACACCATCAGAAAAAATATTTTTTTTTCTGTGCAAAAAAAAACCATAAAAATATTTTTCATCTTTACTTTTATGTGATTTTATTATTAATATTAGATTAGTTAATAATTTTTAGTTTTTTCGAGTTATGTATTCAAATGAAAAAAATATCAAAGCGATAGTTGATTTTTCGGAAGATTTTACTGAGTTCCAGGTTAAACATTTGTCTTTGATTTCTGAGATGACATCAAAACTTTCTCCCGCGTTGAATTCTTTATTGTTGGACGATTATTTGATGGATAGGGTCAACGAATTGGCTGAGGATTTATATCTTTTGGCATCTCAGAATTTACCTTTAGAGCATCATAAAAAACTTAAATTGGACTGTTTCGCTTGGGTAAACAATAATATAAGAAACTCTTCTAATATGTCTTTAATAGCATTAGTTCTCTGGTTAGATGGCATTGAGGATGGTTGTTTAGCGTTAAATGAAGCAGCGGGAAATAGTTCTTAATACTTTTTTTATTTTGATATGCATTTATATTTACTTTTGCAAACAAACCATCCGCATTTTGTTTCAATTAATGAGACTTTTTTGTCAAATAAAGCACATTTTTTTTTTGATTTTATCCATGATTTTCCTGAAAAATCATAAGCACTGTAAAGCATAATATTATATTTTTTTGCAAGATTTTTTGAAGCGCAACTTGCTATAAAAAATGAAAATATTAAGGCGATTAATATATAAATTTTATATTTGCTAATAATCACAAATAGTATTTATCTTTAAAAAAGTCTAATTTAGAGATAAATTTAAACCCTGAAAATTTAATTGAGAAAACGCACTAGACCATACTTCTCCTTTTTTAATAGATTGTGCATCAGTCCAGCTCCCAGTCGTAATTAATTCTCCTTTATGAAGATGATCAAATTTATTTTGTTTTTGAAGATTTTTATGTAAATAAAATAAAGCATGAACGGGACTGTCAAGAACATCCCTACCATAACCTGCTGCTCTTAAAGTTGAATTGGCATTAGTTGAGCAAGAGAGGGATAAACTAGTTGATGCAAGAACTGAAGGAAGATTTTGTCTGCTATGACTTGATAACATTTTTGGCTCTCCAATAATTAAAGTTCTGTGAAGACCGAATGCTGCAATAGCATCTGCTGGGTCGAAAATCCAATCTTTAAAAGGAGAAACTACAATTTCAAAAGCATGTGCCATCCATTCAAAACAATCAGCTAAACTAGCAAGATCAATATCAGGTTCAGGAGTTCTTGATAATTTAAATACTAATTCAGGTTCTATTCTAGGTTGTTGAGCATTAGAGAGTAAGTGGATTGCAGTGTTATCCTCAGAAAATTCAACTGTAGTATTAAATAGAGTGCACCATATAGGTTCAGTAACCAAATGATTTTTTCCATACTTTCTCCACATATTTCTATTTGAAAAACCTATTTTTCTACCAATGGGCTTTTCACCATTTGCAATTCTTATATTCAGAATACTTCTAGCTATGTCATAAGCATCTTCTATTGTTAGATTTGCCTCCTCTGATAAAAGTGGCAGTAATGAACCATCATTTCTGGCATTAATGATCATATGAGCATAACGTGTCGCATGAGTCGACATTAACATATCAAATCCTTATTTAAAAAGTTATTTTAATAGTAACAAATAAGTATATTTTACACTAATTAGTGAAATATAACTTTTTTGAGCTATATTTGAATTTTTGGTATAAAAAAAAATTTAAAATAACTTTAAATTTTAAATTTTTTTAGAATATTTATGAATAATAAAAAAGTGGAGTCAAAGCAAATATTAGCGGCTGTTGTTGGAAACGCTTTGGAATGGTACGACTTTGTGATATTCGGTTTCTTTACAGTTGTAATTTCAAAAATATTTTTTCCTTCAGAAAATGAAATCAATTCATTATTAATAGCAATGGCTACCTTTGGTGTAGGATTTTTTATGAGGCCAATTGGAGGTATATTTATAGGTATTTATGCTGATAGTTTGGGTAGAAAAGCTGCATTACAATTGATAATTTTTTTAATGACAATTTCACTTGTTTTGATAGTGATAACACCCTCTTATGAAACTGTTGGAATAATAGCTCCAATAATAATAGTTTTTGCAAGATTAATGCAAGGTTTTGCCACTGGAGGAGAGTTTGCAAGTGCGACTTCATTTTTAGTAGAAAGTGCACCTTTTCAAAAAAGAGGCTTTTATGGTTCTCTTCAAATGGTTGGACAAAGTATTGCTGTTCTTACTGGTGCTACATTCGGTTTTTTAATTACTCAATTTTTAGAACCCAATCAGGTAAATAGTTGGGGTTGGCGCGTACCATTTATTTTTGGACTTTTAATTGCACCTGTTGGCTTTTATATTAGGCGAAATTTGAATGAAACAGATTCTTTTTTAAAAGGAAAAAAACTAGAAAAAAAAATCAAAATTATCGATCTTTGGTTTGAGAATAAAAAAAGTTTATTAGTATCTTTTGGATTGGTGGTTTCCGGAACAATAATGTTTTATGTTGTTCTTATTTATATGCCTACATACGCAAAATTACAATTAAATATTCCACTTAATCAAGCTTTTATAGCACAAGTAATAGGTTTGGTCTTTTTAACTTTAGGTATACCAATATTTGGAACACTTTCAGATAGGTTAGGTAGAAGGAAAATATTACTATTTGCAAGTTTTATGTATTTATGTTTGCCTTTCCCACTAATGTACTGGCTTAATTCTGACCCTTCTTTATTGAAATTAATCATAATGCAAACAATCCTTTGTTCAACTATATCTATTGGTTTTGGTGCTATTTCTACTGCATTAGCAGAGCAATTTACAGTCAGGGTAAGATCAACTGGACTAGCAATTGGTTATAATTTTGCTGTTATGATTTTTGGTGGTTTCGCTCAATTTATTGTAACTTGGTTAATAAATTATACAAATAACCCTTTAGCACCATCATTTTATGTAATGTTTGGTGCAATTGTTGGAATAACTTCTTCTTTATTTATGATTGATAATTTTAAAGACAAAAATTTTAATTAGATTAAGATTTTGATCTATCTAAAATATAGGGGGCATATAAGACTTCATTCGATAGTTTATCAGTTTCTTCAATAAAAAATCCTTTTTCTGCAGTTTCTAATGTATGAAAACCAGTTGGAGCATGCATAACAGATCTTGGAACACAACTTGTTAATACATTATTATTTTTATGAGCAAATTCAGCTATATTTGGGTCTGAAATGTAAATGGCACCTTCTTCAATATTTGGTGAAAAATCCAAATATTCACCAGTTTTTTTTTCTTTATTCCACCAGTGTTGAGTGAATTGTTTTTGTTTTTTTTCTTCATCCTCAATAAGTGCCAACCAACCACTGACTAAAAACAAATCTAATTCTACGGAATGATTATAAGCATTTAGAAAACATTCATTTAAGTTTCCTCCACCAATCCAAGTAACTTTTACAATATCTAAGGGCAAATCGCAGTGAATTTGTCTTGCATTTAAAAATTTCAGTAATGGGCTATTATTCATATAAATAATCTTTTCAATATATTTTTTCCAAACTGTATTAATTTTAAGTTAATATCAAGAGAATTAATATTAAACCTTAAAAAAAACTCAAGGACTAATTATCAATCAACTATAATATTTTATTTAATTTATAAAATTTATAAGTTTAATTATATGACTACTTCTTTAATTATTGTATTTATTCTGGCATACACTGCTATCGCCTTGGAACATCCAATTAAGATTAATAAATCAGCCTCTGCACTTATTGGTGCAGGAATACTATGGAGTATTTACGCTTTATCAACTGGAGATAATTCCAAAATATCTCATGAATTATCTGAGACTCTTATAGAAACTGCACAAATTGTTTTTTTTCTTATGGGTGCAATGACTATAGTCGAAGTGATAGATACACATAATGGTTTTGATGTTGTAACAAGAAGAATAAAAACTACAAATCTAACTAGCTTAATGTTAATAGTTTGCTGTATTACTTTTTTCTTTAGTGCTGCCCTGGATAATTTAACAACAACAATAGTAATGGTATCTTTAATGAAAAAATTATTAGAAAAAAAAGAAGATAGATTATTTTTTGTGGGAATGATTGTTATTGCAGCAAATTCAGGTGGTGCTTGGTCACCAATTGGAGATGTAACAACAACAATGTTGTGGATAGGTGGTCAAATAACAACTTCAACAGTAATTACTCAAGTTTTTTTTCCATCAGTTGTTAGCTTAATTATTCCATTATTTGTAGTTTATTTTAAATTAAAAGGTCAAAAGGTAATTTCCCCAAAAAATATAAAAAATGTTGATGGTGAAGGACAACTAACGACATTGAAAGAGAGGAATATCATGTTCTTTTTGGGATTTGCAACGTTAATATCTGTTCCAATTTTTAAAACTGTAACTCAGCTACCACCATTTATGGGTATTATGTTTGGTTTAGGGATACTATGGTTAGTAGGTGATATTGTTCATGGACAAAAATCAGATGAAATTAGAGATAAACTAAATCTAACATCATCACTCAAAAAAATAGATATGGCTTCAATTATCTTCTTTATTGGTATTTTACTAGCTGTTGCTACCTTGGAACACTCTCATATTCTAACTGGAGTTGCATCTTGGTTAAATGAGACAATAGGTGAATTAGCAATAATAATATTTCTCATTGGAATTGTTAGCGCGATAGTTGATAATGTGCCAATAGTTGCTGCATCAATGGGGATGTATGATATAAATCAATTTAAACCTGATAGTTTTCTTTGGGTTTTTTTAGCCTATTGCGCAGGAACTGGGGGCTCTATCTTGATTATTGGATCTGCAGCTGGAGTAGCAGCTATGGGAATAGAAAAGGTTGATTTTATTTGGTACTTAAAGAAGATAAGTTTCCTTGCATTTATAGGTTACGCAGCCGGAGCTGCAGCTTATTTACTACAATATTATTTGTTAATTGTATAAAGTAATTTTTGATAGTTTATCTATGATTGAAATCACAGCAATTTTTTTAGTTTTAACAACACTTCTAGCTTACTTTAATTATAGATTTATTGGATTACCAATAACAATTGGAGTAATGGCTACGTCTTTAATTGTATCTTTAATAATTATTTTTTTAAATATTGTTGGTTTAGATTTTGGTTTATATAGAAAATTTGAATTAATGCTAAGTCATATAAATTTTTCTGAAATTTTAATGAACGGGATGTTGTCGTTTCTTCTTTTTGCAGGAGCGCTTCACATTGATATTAACCAATTAAAAAACTATAAATGGCAAGTATTAAGCTTGGCATTTATTTCTACTTTTTTATCTACAATAATTATAGGAATTACAATTTGGTACATTCTTCCTTGGATTGGATTGAAACTTCCTTTTTTATACTGCCTATTATTCGGTGCGTTAATTTCGCCAACTGATCCTATTGCAGTAATAGGAATTTTAAAATCAGCAGGTGTGCCAAAAAATTTGGAGACCATGATAGCTGGTGAGTCCCTTTTTAATGATGGAATAGGAGTAGTAGTTTTTTCAATACTTCTTAGTATTTTACTCCTTGGGAAAAATCCTTCAGTTTATGAGGGATCTATGCTTTTAATTCATGAGGCTGGTGGAGGGTTAATTTTTGGTTTAGCTTTAGGATATGTAACTTTTCTATTATTAAAAAGTATTGATAATTATCAATTAGAAGTAATGCTAACCTTAGCATGTGTAATGGGAGGATATGTTTTAGCAAGTAAATTACATGTATCTGGTCCACTCGCTATGGTTATTGCAGGTCTATACATTGGTAGTCAGGCTAGAAAACTAGCTATGTCTAAAACAACTAGAGTTTATTTAGATATGTTTTGGGAAACTTTAGATGGAATTTTAAATGCAATATTATTTGTTTTAATTGGTATGGAAGTAATGTTGATTGCTTTTGATTTTAACATTGCCATTGCAGCACTAATTTCAATTTTACTAGTTTTAATAGCAAGAGCATTAACTGTTTGGATGCCTGTAAGAATTTTAAAATTCTATTTTAATTTGCCAAAAGGTGCTGGGTTAGTTTTAACTTGGGGTGGAATTCGAGGGGGTATTTCAGTCGCTTTAGCATTATCTTTGCCTCTTGGTATGGAAAGAGAGATTGTCTTGGCGTTAACTTATTGCGTTGTTATTTCGTCCATTCTAATACAGGGATTGACTATTGGAAAGTTAGCTAGAAAAATTATACAAACATAAAGAATTATTCCTTTTTTTTCATTTTTTCTTCATTTTCTTTTTCTGCCTGTTCTGTAATAGCCTTAACCTGTTCATCTGATAGACGGTATTGTTTTTTTAATCTATCCAAAGTTTCTTTCTCAGCTTCAGAAACAACTCCATCAGCAAGAGCTTCTCTAAGTTGTTGGCCAAATGCAGCTTTTTTTCTTGACATTTGATTAGAAAAAGCTGAGGCAACTATTCCGGTCATTATTGCGGCCATACATATCCCCATAAATCCTGTGATTAGTGCAATTATTTCACCAGCAAGAGTTAGATCTTCAATATTTCCATATCCAGAAGTGATTGTTATTATTGCCCAATAAATGCATAAAGGAATAGATCCAAAAAATTCTGGTTGATTATCTGCTTCTGCAAAATACATTAATGAAGCAGATACTATAGTAGCAATTAACAATAAAAACATTGCTGACATAAAAGCTTTTTTTTCTGAAATAACTGCTCTTCCTAAATCTTGTAGAGCTGTATTATATTTAGAAAGTTTAAGAATTCTTAATAAACGAAGAACCCTAAGAATTCTCATATCAATGGCAGGGAATATAAATTGAAGATAAAAAGGAGCTGTTGCAAAAAAATCTATTAACCCAAAAAAACTAAAGATATATTCTTTTCTCCCTCTCCATGCACCACCCTCATTTAAATTATATTTGGCGCCATAAGACCAGATTCTAATAATGTACTCAAGAGTAAAAAAAATTACACTATAAATTTCAAAAAGATTAAAAAGGTAACCAAACTTTGAATTTAATAATGGTACTGAATCCAAAATCACCGCAGTGCAATTAGCAAGAACAACAAAAGTAATAATTAACTCCATTGCCTTACTAGCTGAATCATTTGCAGACCCGTCAAGGATCTCCATAACACGATGTTTCATTACAACCATTTCCCTATATTACTTAATGATATTGAAAAATTGATTGGAAAAAAGAAAGCCAAGTTGATCTAATCATATCAAGATCAAGAAACTCTTTAAAATGTTTTTTAACAGTTTTATACTTGATTATCCTTGAATTTTTTCAGAAACTCTTTTTTGATTTGCGTCAACTTTTTCACGAAGAGAAATTACCCCTTCGCGCATTTCATTTCCGTCATCCTGAAGATCATTGAGCTTTTCTTTTAATTCAGACCCTCTTTCAAAAGATTGATTAATTAAATTTCGGGTTTCTGATGCAGCATTTTTAATTCCTGCAACTACTTCAGCAATTTCATTGACTCTTGATTCATTTGCGGCAGGTAATACTGAATCCATCATACCTTTTAACTCACCATCCTGCCATTGACCGTTAGAATCAGAAACTTCATCAATATAATTTACCATTTCTTCATTTAGTTCAAAAAATTTTTGCGTAACATCTCCAAGTGATGCAATAGCATCAGCCATTTGATTATTTATTTTAACCATTTTTCTATTTATTTTTGCTCGATGCTCTAAATATTCGACTTTGACTCGATTTGCCATCGAAAGTTTGAAAGATTCTTGATCTTTGCCCTCTGGTGAAAGTTGTTCAATTAATGCTAACCGATTTCTAAAAACGTCATCTGTTGTTCTCATAATTAATTCTCGATTACCAGCAGCACTTATCAAGTAGCTTTGTTGTGCATCGGTAAGATTCTCCTCTATCACACTTCTAGAAACTTGAACTTGAGCAACATTGAATTGAACAGATGCTTCAGTATCAAAGATAGCACGTTTATTTCTTAAAATTTTATTTTTTAATTCATCACTCATAAATATCTCCTGGTAAGGTGTGAGTGCCTATTTTTCTGAGGCTTATGTACTTGAAAATGATAAACATATTACTTTTTTTCTGGCAAGGTCAGTTTGGACGAACGAGTTAAACGATTTACTGTTAAGAAACCAGTCCCTTGTTCATTAATATTAGCTTTTTCGTAAAGCATTTGATAAATATAATCTGCTTGATCAGCAGAAACTGTGGAATGAACAATCTCCGTCTTTGGTATTTCTGGAAGTCCTCCAGCCATAGATGCTCTGCCAATGGGGTTGCCTCTAACTTGATACATATAACATTCAACTATACCTTTATCTTTCAATAATTCTAATATTTTGTTTCCTCCACCTTTATATAGAATACATGTAATTTGTCTTGTATAGTCAATAAAGGGTACTTCAGGAGTTTTTTTTAATGAATCATTCATAATTTTCACCTAAAAATAAATAAATTATTTTTCAAGAAGACTTGGAGGAATATAAGTTGCAGCTTGTAAAAGAGGTGTAACGTATATATATCCCATACCAGGTGTATCTAATCTTCCAGCTAAAAAAATTCTTTCAAAAATTCTGTCTACTTGGTCTTGAGGAACCATTACACTTATGATTTCTCGTTCTACGTCAACAGCCACTCCGAGAATTCCAAGTCGCTCTCTAACCCCGGTACCTACTCCTTGATGAACAGTTGATCCTTGAACACCTACTTCAAGTAATGATTCATTTATAGAGTCCGCTAACCCTTTCTGAACAACACAAGTTATTAATGCAACCTCTGTTAAATTTGTAACTTTACGCTTAGCCATGCGTTTCCCCTTTTTTATCTATACAGTTATTAATCATTTATGCAGCTTCTTTTGCTGCCGCAGACATTTCACGCTTAACTTTCCACTGGACATAGACACCTAATGAAAGAACAGCACAAATTGGAGCAATTGATGCACAAGCTAGAATTCCAAAGCCTTCAACAGCATCAACAGCACCACCAAAACCTAAACCCATAGCTAAAACTAATGGGACTGTCACTGGACCAGTTGTTACTCCTGCGCTATCCCAACCAATATTTACAAATTCTTCAGATGACAAAATAGTTAAAACAATACCTAATGTGTATGCGGGAACTAAAACATATAGTAAGTTATAGTCAAATATAAGCTTAGTAACACCTAATAAAATCCCTGTTGCAACCCCTGTTGCAACTGAATACATTAACATTGATTTTTTAAAAGAGCCATTAGTCATATTTTGAACAGTTAAACCTAAAGCATTTAATGCTGGTTCAGCCAAAGTTGCGCCAAAACCCAAAATGAATGCAAATAATCCAGCAACAATTACACCCCAAAAAGCTCCATATAACGCTCCATATTCTGGTGATTCGCCTGGCATTCTTAAACTTTCCTTAAGAGTAATTTCAGCAAAAGAAGCTGGTATAACATTACCAGCTTGTTCTCCAAGTTTTGAAAGACCAAATTCAAGACCAACATTAAATACACACATACCTACGACTGAAAGAACAAGACCATAGCCAATAATAAAAGAATTAGGTAATTTAGATCTTAATATTCCAAATAAAACTATCATTAAAAAAATTACTAATGGGACAATTGCTTGAACACCATTTCTGACAGGCCCTTCCAAAATAACTTGAGTTAAAGGTTTTAATTCACCTACATTTTGTGCGGCAGCAGCAGCGACAGCTTTGTTTGCTTCAGCAATTTCCTCCATAGAAACTGTAGTTCCAAAGAAAACACCTAAGGATAAAACCATTATGATGGGAAATAATGAAGCTAATGTAACAATACCGAATCCTGAAAGTGCACTATCACCTTGACCACCAGATCTAGCTACACCAATTCCTAAAGCAAGAACAAGCGGAACTGTAACTGGACCAGTTGTAACCGCACCACAATCCCAAGCTAATCCAACTATAGAAGATAATCCTGAATCAAAAGCGCAGTAAAAAGTTAAAATTCCAACAGGAATTAGTGCCATATAAATCATTGGTTTTAAGCTCCAACCGTATAAAAATCTCATTGTTCCTAAAACAGCAGCTGCACCAACTCCAAATCCAACTAACAAAACTAAAGCTTCTGTTTGAACCATTAGTAAGTAATACAGCATGGGAGCTCTTTCAGGATTTACAAGAGCTCCAGCTAATTTTAATGTTCCAATAGCAGGTTCTGCGTAAGTTACACCGATACCAAGAAGCCCAGCAATAATTAGAACTCCTACCAAAGGTAATTTTTTAGGAAGAGTATTACCGATTATATTCCCGAAAGGCATTAATCCTAACTTTAGTCCTTCCATAAAAATCATTAATCCAACAATAACAGCCACTAAACCGGCTGCAATTTCAGTAGAGCCAATTATATCTCTCTGCAAAACAATGATTTGAAAAAGTACTAAATATGCTGCTAAGGGGATAACTGCAGCAAATTGTTCCATGAATCTAGTACTAATGTAGGGTTGTAATAAATGATAAACATCACCGCCACCCAGCTGGAGTTTTTCAACTTTCACTGGAACTTCTTTACCAGACTCATCAAGTTTTGGCTTTGGCATCATTTTATCGAAACTTATGGAGTCCGTATCTACTGTTACGGCTTGGACATAATTACCAAAGCGAATATTTTTTGCCATACAACCCCCTTTTATATTTTATTTGTGGCATTACTAGAGAATACTTGATCAGATAGTTCCCTGACAATGATAATTTGTGGATTTTTTTATAGTTTTGATATATTTTTTACATTTATTGGAGTTTTTTTCATAATTTCTACAATAATAAGACAGTTTTAGCTTTTTTGAATGAATTTTTTCAAAAATATAAAAAACTATTTATTTTTTTATAAGAAGTTTTGCTAATTAATTGTCATAAAATGCTAAAAAAAAAAAGTGAATAATTTATAAAGGGACCATAAAATGAAAAGAAATTTAAAAAATTTACAGCAACCAATTCTTGTTTTACTTTTTTTATTTATTTTAAGTTCTTGTGTTTTTGCAAAATGTCCTGATGATAAATTGATAGATTTATTTGTCAAACAATATACTAATTTGGAGCAGAGCGATGGTTTTGGAAACGATATCTCTCTAAAAGATGCTGAATGTGCAAAAATAAAATTAGGGTATAAATTACAAGAGGTTTTAGGGAGAGTGATTGGTTATAAGGCAGCATTTACAGGTAAAGCATTACAAAAAAAATTTAATGTTGATGCGCCAAAATGGGGATTTATGTTTGAAAAAAATATCATTGATACAATCGCTGTTGTTCCAGCAAATTTTGGAGCTAGACCTTTAGTAGAGGCTGATTTTGCTGCCGTTATAAAAAAACCAAAATTAGCTGATGCAAAGTCTCCACTCGAGGCACTTGATTATATCGAGTATTTTGTGCCTTTTATTGAATTGCCAGACATAATGTTAAAAGGAAAGTTTTCTGGTAATTCTCTTGTGGCAACAAATATAGCCTTTAGAGGCGGCATCTTAGGCGAAAAAGTGCCAATAATTAAAAAAGAAGAATTTTTAGATACTTTAGAAAATATGACTGTTGTTATGACAAATTTAACATTAAATAGAGAAATAGGAAGATCAAAAGGAAAAGAATTAATGGGAAATCCAATAAATTCAGCTATTTGGTTGGCAAAGGAATTAAAAAAAGATGGGATAAATTTAAAAGCCGGTGATTTAATTAGTTTAGGTGGTTTCATCCCTCCAGTTCCAACCAAACCAGGTATGAAAGTAAAGGTTCAATATTTTGGTTTACCAAACGATCCGGTATTAACTGTTGATTTCAATTAAGGATTAATTTTTTTTTGATTTTGGTTCAAACCAGGGATAAAGCACAGGAAGAACTATAAGTGTTAATAAAGTTGATGTAATCAAACCGCCTATTACAACAATTGCGAGTGGTCTTTGTACTTCAGAACCCGGACCAGTGGCAAATAAAAAAGGGACAAGTCCTAATAAAGCTACTGTGGCGGTCATCATTACAGGGCGAAATCTTTGGGTACATCCAACTTTTAATGCTTCGCTAATAGAAAAATTTTGCTCGCGTAACCTTTTTATATAGGAAATTAATACTACTCCGTTTAAAACTGCAATACCCCATAATGCAATAAAACCTACAGATGCAGGGACTGATAGATACTCTCTTGTAAAAGCTAATCCAAAAATTCCACCAATTGAAGCAAAAGGTAAAACAAGAATAATCAACGAAGCCAAGCTTAAAGAGTTAAATAATAAGAATAGAAGAAAATAAATAGCTGCAATTGTTATTGGAACAATGATTTTTAATGTGCCCATTGCTCTCTCCATATTTTCAAATTGACCACCATATTTAAGAAAATATCCCCCTGGAAGATTAATTTCTTTCTTAATTCTTTTTTGAACTTCAGCAACAAATCCAGCAAGATCTCTTCCAGTTACATTTGCTCCAACAACAACTCTACGTTTCGCATTCTCTCTACTTAATTGAGCTGGTCCATCGGTAAGTTGAATTTTGGCTACTGATTGAAGTGGCACAAGAGCACCGTCGGACGCTTTAAGAAGTATTTTTTTAATTGATTCTATCGAATCTCTATTTTTTTCTTCAAATCGAACAATTATCGCAAATCGCCTTTCTCCTTCATAAAGAAGACTCACTTTTTTTCCGCCAATGGCAGTCTCAATTATTTGTTGAACTTCTGCTACATTAATTCCATGTCTTGCAATAGAAGAGCGGTTAATGTCTATTGAAAGTGATTGTTGACCAGATAACCTTTCTAATCTTATATCTCTTGCGCCAGAAATTGATCTCAAAATTTTTGCTATCTTTTCTGAAATACGTCTCAATTCACTAATTTCATTTCCAAAAACTTTTATCGCTACTTGAGATCTAACTCCAGTAACCATTTCGTCAACTCTTTCAGATATTGGTTGTGAAAGAACAATTTGCACACCAGGAATTGCTTTAAATTTTTCCCTAATTTCTTCATCAATTTCATCTTGAGTTCTACCTGAGTCTAAGTTAAGTAAAACAATAGGATCCGATTCATTTGGTCCGGCTGGATCAGCAGGGGATTCTCCGCGTCCAACTCTAGATACTACTGATTTAACCCCTTGGATTTCAGCAACCCAACTCATGGCCTCCATTTCCATTTCTAATGTTTCCTCTAATGAGATACTTGGCATTCTATTAATCTGAGGAGTAAGAGCACCTTCTTTCATAGTTGGCATAAATGATTTACCTAATAGTGGAAATAATCCAATAGTTAATATTAGAAGAGTAATTCCCATAATTACAGTTTTTAAACGATTGGATAAAGCTATATCAAGTATCCATAGATAAATACTTTTTAAATTTCTTATAACTAAAGTATCTTTATCAATCCCTCCCTTTAAAATATATGAGCACAAAACAGGTGATAAGATGAGAGACACTATCAATGATACAGATAATGCGATAGCAATAGTAAGCGCAAGAGGAGAAAAAAGTTTACCTTCTATTCCTTGAAGAGTCATAAGGGGGATAAAAACTAGAATAATAATAATTATTCCAAAAATAGTTGGTGTTGCAACTTCAAGAGTGGCATCTAATATTATTTTAAGTTTATTAGCTTTACCTTCGGGAGATTTTCCAACTCTGTGAAAAACATTCTCTACAACTACAACCGTTGCATCAACCATTAATCCGATAGCAATAGCTAATCCTCCCAACGACATTAAATTTGCTGACATTCCATACTTATTCATAATAATAAAAGTAGTAAGAGGGGTAATAATTAGTGTTGCTACAACAATTAAGCTTGACCTAACATCTCCTAGAAAAATAAACAAAACTAAAATTACAAGAATAATTCCTTCAATTAAAACCTTTCCAACAGTTATTAATGCTGAGTCAACTAATTCAGTTCTGTCGTAATACGGGATTATTTGTAAACCTCCCGGTAAAATTTGTTTAGTATTTATTTCTTTAACTCTCTCTTTAACTCTAGAGACAATTTCTTTTGCGTTCCCTGCCTGAATCATGAGAACAATTCCTGCAACTGCCTCTGTATAACCACCTTTAATCATTGCTCCTTGTCTAACTTCATTTCCAATTACTACATCTGCAACATCTCTGATTAAAACTGGTACACCTTTAAATTCTTTAATAACAATTCCACCAATATCGTCAATAGTTCTAATTAATCCCATACCTCTAATTAAGAATTGCTCTGCTCCTTGGGGAAGAATTCCACCGCTTGCGTTGGAGTTGTTACTAGCAACGGCATCATAAATTTGTTGAACAGTTAAATCATAATGAAGAAGTTGATCTGGTTTTATTAAAACTTGATACTGCTTTACGTAACCACCTTGTGAATTTATTTCTGCCACTCCTGGTATTGATCGCAGATATGGTCTTACTACCCAATCTTGAATTGTTCTTCTTTCAGTTAATTCTTTTTTTGTAAGTTTTCTTTTGCCGTCACTAGGGTGCTCTAAGGTATACTGATAAACTTCTCCTAAGGCTGTGGAAACTGGCCCTAGAACAGGTGTAATGTCATTTGGCAGTTTTGTTGTTACTTCTATGAGTCTCTCAATAACTAATTGCCTTGCGAAATAAAGATCAGTTTTGTCAGTAAAAACTAATTTTATTATTGAGAGTCCACTTTTGTTTAATGAGCGCATCTCTACTAAACCAGGTAAACCGGTCATGGCAATTTCTATTGGTATCGTTACAAACCTTTCAATTTCTTCCGGTGATCTTCCAATAGCTTCTGTTGCTACTTGAACTTGAACATTTGTAACATCTGGAAATGCATCAACTGATAATTTAAGTGATTCTTTAACCCCAAAAGAACAAATAATTAATGAAAGCACAATTACCACTAGCCGTTGATTAAGTGCGGCCTTAATTATTGAGTAGAGCATTTTAACTACTCCAGTTCTGCTCGTTTACGCTCATTGTTAAGATGAAATGAGCCTGACATTACAATCTCATCCCCTTCAACTATGCCTTTAATCACTCTTCTCATATCCCCACCTTGAATTTCAAGCTCAATTGGCGTCAAACGATATTTATTTTTTGATATTCGAACAAAAACATGATCACGATTATCTTCTCTAACAATAGAAGCATTCGGAATAGCTAATTGACGAGTTAATTTGCCATTAATTATCAGAGTTGCTAGCATTTGCGGTTTTAATAAAGATTCTTTATTACTTACTTCAGTCCTGATTTGGACAGTTCTATTAGCTGGATTTATCGTATCGCTTATATAGACTATTTTACCTTTTTTTCTATTAGAGCCAAGGGCAGGGATTTCAACTTCAGCTTCTTCATTTAATTGCACCAAATTAGAGTATTGTTCAGGCAAACCTCCAACTACCCAAACTTTAGATAAGTCTGATACAGTGAACATTGGATCACCTGTTTCAGTTACTTGTCCTTGACTAATTTTTCTTTCAACTACTGTTCCACTTTGAGTTGCCCTTATTGTTACTTCAGATGTTAAAGATCCGTCTGTCCTAAGTTTTTTTATTGCAATTTGGGGCATTCCTATTATTTCAAGCTGATCTTCAGCTGCTCTTAACTCAGCAAGATTAGTCGCTAATTCACTTTCTCTTCTCTGAAGTTCGGCATTACCAATTACATCAGCGATAATAAGCTGTTTTGCTCTTTCAACAGACCTTTCAGCTAATTTTGCCCCCGATAATGCTCTTAAGAAAGCTAATTGAGATTTTACAAGTTCAGGACTTGCAACTTTAGCTAAAGCTTGACCTTTTTTTACATCTGTACCAATGTGTGCCATTACATCTGTAACTCGTCCAGTTATACCTGACCCTATTCTAGTTGTTCTATATTCATTGACCTCTATTCTTGCAGCAACCTCCTGATCAAGAGAAATATCCATTATCTCTGCTGGCATAACAATAAATTTTTTTTCCATTTCTTTTTTTACAATTACCTCCATCGGATTAAGTTTTTCTATTTTATTTTTTGATGTTTTTTCATTAATATTTTTATTTAATTTATCACAACCAAACAAAAAGACAACAAATAAAGTAACTAGTATTTTTTTGAGATTGTATGAATCGAACATTGTTTTTAAAAACCCTTTTTTTAATAAATTTAAATTTTATTTAATTATTAGTATGCATATTTGCCAGACAAAGTTTCTAATTCAACTTGTGAAATTTGCAATTGAAATCTTGCTTGAATCAAATTAGCTCTGACTGATCTTAATACTCTTTCTGCATCAAGTACTTCTAAGATTCCTTTTTCCCCAAATTTATAAGCTGCCTCTGCAACTCTTAGCGCAGCTTCAGCTTGTCGCATTGCTCCCTCTGAGAGAGCTTTAATTCTCATTCTTGAAATTTCTAATGATTTCCATGAAAGCTCTATCTGTTGAATTAATTCTCTTTTTCTTCCGTCTAGTTTGGCTAAAGTTTTCTCTTTATCTGCAATTGCTTGATCCCTAGGCCCTATTTTTTTATCAAAAATAGGAATTTCAATTGAAAAACCAATTAAATTTTGCTCTAATTCAGGCTGACGAAATTGAGAAAATTTTAATTCAACACCTTTCCATTTGCTGGCTTCTGCTTCTTCAATTTGATTAAAATTTCTTTTCAATTCAGATTGCAGCAATCTTAATTCAGGATTATTTTTTATAGCAATTTTTTTGATATCAATCAGAGACATAATTTTTACTTTATCATTAAGTTGTCCTTTTAATATCCAAGAATTTGGCATTTTACCAGCTGCAAGCCTATTTAATGAAATTACTGCTTGTGCAATTTGAAGTCTGGCTGTCTCTGCAAGTTGTCTGGCATTAACAATTTCTGCATCTGCTTTTATTAACTCATATTTTCCACTTTCTCCAGTATCAACTCTAACTTTTACTCTTTTTCGTATTTGTTCAAGAAGTTCTAAAGAATCTTTAGAAGCAGTAGCTTGTTCTTTTCTTAGTAAATACTCAAAAGTTTTTAATTTTACTTTACCAACCAATTCGTTCTTTGTGAAAGATAAAAATTCGATACTAGTTGTTTCTGCTTGTGTAGCCACTTTTATTCTTGCATTTCTTAAGATCGGGTTTTCTATTAACTGAGAAATTCCTATACTTGTAAGGTTTCCAGGTAAAGAGCTTGATCCTGTTGATATGTTTTCTCCTGTTTCAATGGATATAAATGGGTTGGGTAAAGCGCTTGCTGAAATTATTGCGGCCTTTGCAAAATTAATAGATTTTTCGCTTACTTTTAAGGATGGATTGTTTTCTAGAACTATTTGAACAATTTCGTCTATTCCCAGTATCCTGGTATTCGAACCTGTAAGTATAGTATCGTTTGATAGAGAAAATAATGGATTAAAGCAAAAACAAAAAAAAACTAATAATTTTTTGACATTAAAATGCCCAAATAACATATGGTTCACCGATTTTTTCTTTAAATCTAATAATTAGAAACACAATAGCATAACTTTAACATTAAGCTTTATGTTTTAGAAATAAGTTGGGGTATTAGTTATTTGTTTAAGTTAAAGTTTATTATAGAAAAAATAGTTAATACAAGTGCTTGTAATGCAACTTCCATCCTTTGTGATCTTCACCGTAGTACTCGGCGTTGGTAACATCGTGAAATCTCAGGCCGATTATATTATTCTTTGTAAGTTCGTATAAGCCCATTATATGAATCCTGGAACTGCGATATTTATTGCCATTAGCAAATGCATCTCGATAACGACCACCTAAATCAATTGCAATTTTTTTTGTTATTGGTAATTTTACTCCTGAATCTAGAGTGTAATAAGTAAAATTGCTTGTGTCATAAGAAATTTTCTCACCTATTCTTGCAGCAACATAAGGTTTAAAATAAGATGCTAGTTTAAAAGATTTTTTTACTTGTAATTCAACTTTATTCATAAGGTAGGTCTTTGAGCCGTCATAGTTTTCTTTTCTCATAGAACCAACTTTTAAAGAGTATTCAATATTTTTTTTTGCCTTTTTTCCAATCTTCAAATTTGCTGAGATATATTCATTTGCTAACTTATCTCTATCACTATGTATATCAACCATAGTAAAATATTTGCTTTTAGACTTATGGTCATTTGCAAAAGAATTAGTGTAAAAAAACATAAGTAAAATTGATAAGAATAGATTTTTCATTTAATAATTCCAAACTTTAAAGAAAATATACTAGCATCAGAATGATTAATGCTCCACTTTATTCAATTATTTTTGCACTATTTACTTGCATTTTGTTGATTAATTGCCCCAAAAAAGTCTATTTGCAGCTAATACATCTGCAGATGCGACTATTTTAGAAGGAGGAACATTCAAGGCTATTAACCTATCATTTGGAGATTTTACTAATATTGAACTTGAAACTTTATTAGGGGTCCCATATGATCTTATCTTTAAAGTTTCATTTGTTTTCTCAAAAAACCTCTCAGTATTTTCTTTCTTAGGAAAAGGGAAATCGTCTTCTCTTGGACTTTTAATAATCTCATAATAAACTAATTGTGGAGTTGGGTTTTTATTATTAAATACCTTCATGTCACTAAATTCTTCAATATTATCAAAACCAGATGTAATAATTTTTTTTGATGCTACAGCTGTATTTCCTAATGAATTAAAACTTAATCCATTTGGTAATTCTTTTATTTCATTCATTGTGTTAGGAAGATTAGTCAAGATAGAAATCGCTTCAAGGGAGCTAATATCACTTTTTTTGAAAATATTTTTTTTCACACCTATCATATTTAACATTTGATCAGTTTTTTGTTCTAATATATCTTTAGCTTGAATTGCATTCGATCCGACTGGAAAATTTTTTAAAGTTGTAATACCTAAACTTTTTAAGGCATTAAAAGCGTCTTGATATTCTTTTAAATTATCTTTTGATATATTTCCCGGATTTTCGGTATCTTCAATTAATTTAAAAGCTTCAAAAGATGACGTTTCATTTAGAAAATCGCTCAAATCAAAAATTCCGGATTTAGCAAGTATGGATGCAAGCACTCCATTAGAAGTTGTTTTTAGAGTTTTATCTAATGCTCCAAGGACAGAAGTATTCTTAAAATCTTTTGAAAAATTTATTCCTAATTTTTCCAATGTTATTGTAGCTGCTAATGTTCTAGAAAGTTTCTCAGAAGATATTTGAAGTGTTCCAGGAGTACTAGGATTATTGTCCTCTAATCTCTCTGAAACCATTTTATAAGCATCTGTCCAACTGACATCGTTTGGAAATCCTGAAGGATTTAAGTCCGTGATACTTACATTACTTAAACCTGACTCAAATAGAGCATTTGTTAAATTTTCTTTAATCTGCGATATATTTGGATATAAACTCTTTATATTAGTGCTTGTTAATTCAGAATTATTAATTGTTGTGACCATTTTTATCAAAAATAATTAAAAAACGTATTAAAAGCAAAAAACAAGCCAACTAAATGTAATTATTTTTGTGTTTGCTCAGTTATTGCATTTTCAGGATTCATAAAAATTGGTCTTCCATCAGGAGTATTTAATGGAATAAGGATTTCTAAATTATTTTGATCTTTTATTAAAGCGCAAAGAGTATGGTTTGTTTTTAATTCACCACCCAACTCAACTTCTAAATCAGCCACTACAATATTAACATTTGATAATATTTGTTTAACTTTCATAATAAATCCTTTTTTAAATTGTAAAAAATAATATAAATCATGGGAAAATTACTAAAATTTATATTCATATGGCCTTTTCAAGCTTTGATGGTTTGGTTTTTTTTATGGTTAATTTACTTTTTATTAATAAAAATTGATTTCTCACCATATATTGCTACAGTCATTTCAGGTATTTTAGGTATATTTTTTAGCATTATTGGTTCAACTTTGGTAAGAAAAATTTTAATTAGTACAGGTTTTCCTATTGCAATAATATTTTATAATTCATTTTCCCCATGGATATGGTTAGTGCCTTTTTTTGTTTTAGTGTCAATTTATCCTATTAATGCCTGGAAAGATGCACCTTTTTTTCCAACACCTAGAAATGCTTTAAAAAATTTATTTAAATTTGCACCTCTTAAAGAAGGAGCATGTGTTCTAGACATTGGTTCTGGATTAGGTCATGGATTAAAAGCATTAAAATTATCTTACCCTAACGCAGTATTTTTTGGTATTGAAAAAAGTTTTATTTTAAGAATATCGTCATATTTTTATTGTCCATGGGCAAATATAAAAAAAGGAGATATGTGGGAGGAAAATTGGAAAAATTATGATTTGATTTATATTTTCCAAAGGCCTGAAACAATGCCAAAGGCTATATTAAAAGCCTCAAAAGAGTTAAAAAAAGGTTCATGGTTAGTCAGTTTAGAATTTAATTCTCTAGATATCGTTCCACATGCAGTAATTAATACAAATGATGGAAAATTTGTGTGGCTTTATCAAACACCCTTTAAGAAATCAAGTCTTAAATAAATATTCCAGGATAGGTTATTACTTTGCCACCAGAACCAATTTTAAATCTTGATATGCCTGGCAAACTTCTTGTATTAATTCCCCCCAAATCAAGTTTTTCTATCCCCATATTTTTTAACTCTAGAAAAGATTTCCATAGAATCAAATTATGAGCATTTAAGTTTCTACCCAATTCATTTGTCCACCCTAAATGATATGTGGCACTTTTTCCGTGTAATAGAAATAACATTGCAGCTACTTTGTCTTTTTTTAGTTCTGCTCTAATTAACAGAGTTGATTCGTTAAATAGATTTTTAAATTTGATGTAGCTTGTCACAAATTCAGTCGGAAGTCCATAAAACCCTCTATTTTTTCTTAATTTTTTTTCTTCGTCTAATAACCATGAAAATTGAGATGGTTTTAAACTATTCTGTAAAATCCTAATACCAGCTTGTTCGGCAGAAACTAGTCTATTTCTCCATTTACTTTCCATATTTGATCTCAGCTTTTCTTCTGATTGAATTAGCGAAACTAAAGCAGTTGATTGACCTGTCATTACTTTTGACAAACTTTTTAAACTAGGATCAGCTGAGTCTTTTAATGCCGGAGAAAAAAATACAAATTTAGGTTTATTTAAAGGTATATTTTTTTTTAACTCATTAAAAATTTGAATTCTGAGTTCAGACGGTAGAGAATTTTCCCAGATTGGTCCCTTTGAACAAAGAGCAAAATTAAAGATTTTAAAATAGTTCCGGCATATAAATTGTGCTATAGCTACTGTATTTCCTTGGTAAAAAATCTCAGCTCTATGACATTCAATACCTAATGATTCTAAACTAAGTCCATAAATCCAATCTTGCTGGAAAGAATTACTATTTCGTTTGTAAAATTTATCCCAAGATATTCGGCTTATTTGGTTCCATGAAACTTTAAGTTCACTTAAAATCACTGTTATAACTTTAATAAAATAAGTATTTTTGTTTAAATATTTTTCAAAAATGATAAAGAAAATCTTTAAGAAAAAAAAGCATAAAAACGTATTCGGTTATGATATAGGAAAACCTCGAATAACTTTTAAAGGTTATTATCTTATTTTTTTATATGTTGCATTACCAATAATAATTTTTGGAGGAATAATTGATTTTTTAATAATGTTAATCTCGGGAAAATGCTTAGGTATTTGGTGCGTATTACAATCTTGATAATTTTTTAAAAAAATTGTCAACAATTATATTTAAAACATAATGAATTTTTTATTAATTTCTTTAATTATTTAATTTGCTGTCGATATAATATTGTCAATAATATCAATGGTACATTAAAGTGTATGGTAGATTTCAAAAGGAGATGTAAATGTTTTTTTTCGTTGGATTAATAGTTGTTTTTGGCTGTGTATTTGGCGGATACATAATAGCTGGTGGAAAAATGGCACCTATTATCAAAGCAGCTCCAGTTGAAGCTTTTATTATTGTTGGTGCAGCTATCGGTGCTCAATTGATTGGTAATAGTATTGGTATTTTTAAAAAAGCTGTTGGGGGTATTGTTAAGTGTATTACAGGGCCTAAATGGAAGCCTCAAGATTATTTAGATGTAATATTGTGTGTAGGAAAATTATTAAATGTCATGAAAAAAGAGGGTGCAGTTGCATTGGAGGCTCATGTAGAAAATCCGGAATCATCTGGAATTTTTGGAGAATATCCTAAAGTAGCGGGAGATCATGCAGTAACTGCAATGATATGTGACACACTTCGATTAGTAGTAATTGCTCAAGGTAATTTAGATGCTGATGCAGTCGATGATGTTATGAAATCTGCCATTAAAACCCATCACACTGATGAACTTACGGTTCAGGGAACTTTAATTTCTATAGCCGGAGCGCTTCCTGCACTTGGAATCGTTGCCTGTGTTCTAGGAGTTGTAAAGACAATGGGAGCAATTGATCAACCACCACCTGTTTTGGGTGCTTTAATTGGTAGCGCTTTAGTAGGAACGTTTTTAGGTGTTTTTGTTGCTTATGGTGTTTTTGACCCACTATCCAACCGGTTAGGTCAGATTATAGAAGAGGAGGGCCAAATATTTAAAGTAATCAATGAAATGATTGTTGGTACATTAAAGGGACATCCAGTGCCTTTAGTTATAGAAGGAGCAAGATCTGTAATTAGTCATCATAATCAACCAAGTTTTGCTGATGTATTTGATGGTCTCAGAGGAAAGTAAAATTTTTAAATTACTTATCTATATATTTTTTGCTGTTAAAGTTCACTCTAGTAATAATTTTTTAGCGAAACTTTTTTATAAAAGAAAAAAATTTGTAAATTCAATTTTTTGTAATCAATTTTTTAAATAAAAAGCTTTTTCATTTTAAGTTTTTTTCCCTAATCCACTAATATTTTTTGGAAATTTTTTTATCAATCTAAAATTGATTAAGACAATTTTTGTAATTTAATTAAATCAACAATATTAAATAATATAAAATATTTTTATTAGTAAATTTCGATTTTAACAAATTCCTTTTTGATATATTTAATTTAATTTTAATAAAATTAGAGATTTTTTTTTGAACTTGAAATCATAAACAAAAAAAACTCAGAATGGCAATACTTGGCTTACAAGAAAAGTTACAAAAATTGCCTCCTGCGGAAATTATTTACCCTTTTTTTTTCTTAAATCAGTCTGTATATTTATGGCATGAATTTTGCTTTTTATACAAATATTAAAACTATTTGTTATTTAATTATGCAGTATCAAGTTTCAAAAAAAAAAAAATCAGATTTAAAAAAGAATGTTGGCGCTGAAAATATTCGAAGATTAAGAAGGGACAATGTTCAGTCTCTTTGGAGAATTTATGGATGGGTACCACCAACTGAGTATAAAAAAGATTTTAAAAGTTCATTAAAAAAGTCGTATGAGTGTCAAGATTTTTACCCGATTTTGAAAAACCGACTTTAAAGATTATCTCCGTCCTTGTTCACTGCACAAGCAGATCAAGGTTTTGCCCGCTTTTAGCGGGCTTTTTTTTTAATAAGTTGCTCTTCCTCCTGATAAATCAAAAACTGCACCTGTAGAAAATGAACATTCATCAGAACATAACCAACAAACCATTGAAGCTACTTCTTCAGGAAATCCAAAACGTTTCATTGGTATTTTTTCAAGCATATAGTCAATATGCTCTTTGGACATTTGTTTAAATAGATCAGTTTTTACAGCAGCTGGAGTAACACAATTTACTATAACACCACAACTTGCTAATTCCTTTCCAAGAGATTTAGTTAAATTTATTACGGCCGATTTGCTGGCACTATATGCACACGCATTTGGATTACCCTCTTTTCCAGCAATAGAAGCAACATTAATTATTCTTCCATAACCCTTTCTTTTCATCCTAAGTGAAAATTCTTTACAACAAAAGAATGTCCCATTTAAATTTACATCTATAACTTCTTGCCATTTTCTAATTGGGTAATCCCATAATTTAAAATTTGGCCCTGTTATACCAGCACAATTAACTAATATATCTATTGCTTTTACTTTTGATATTTCTTCTGTAGCTAATTTGACTTCTTCATAATTTGATACATCAATAACTTTTTAACTTATATTTTGAGTTGAGTATTTGTTACTTAGATCTTCAAATAGAGTTTCTAACTTTTCTTTATTAATATCCCATATATCAATCGAAGATCCTGATTCAATCATTCTCAATACAATTGCCAAACCTAAACCGGATGCTCCTCCAGTAATAACACTATTTTTACCAATCAAATCAATTTTATTCATTATTTTTTTTAAAAATATGGATATTAAATATTTAAATATTAAATTTTAATTAAAGAAATAAAAATAATATTTTCTTAATAATAAAAAATTATTTAATTTATAAAGAGTTTAAATAATTTTAAGTTAACTTTAAGATAATTCATTTAAATTTTTTAATTGACAGATGTATCAAATGAAAAACGTTAAGTATTAACATTTTTTTAAAAATAAAATAAAAATGCTACTAAACTTTTATTCATACCAAATTCTTTAGATAATATAATCAAATACGTACAAGAAAAATACAATATTAGATGGTAAATAATTTACTTAGTTAAACATATTTTTACAAGCAATATTAGATTATTGAGGTAATTTTTTCTTGAATAATTTCTCCCAACATATCAATATGAATCCATCCTCCGATTTGAATATTTGATTCGCAATTCCAATCTGACAAAACGTATCTAAATTTATTTTTTGTTATGTGAAGTCCAGGTAAATGTGTGTGACCATGAATCATTATATTTACGTTATGATTTAGAAATAAATCGTTTATAGCATTTTGATTAACATCCATTGTATGCTTTTCTTTTAAGGTTTTAGCTTTTTTACTTTGGGATCGCATTTTACTTATTAATGACTTTCTCTCAGACAATGATTGATTTAAAAAAGACTTTTGCCAATTTTGATTTCTAACTTTAGTGCGAAATTTAATATATTCAGTATCATCAATACATTGCGCGTCTCCATGAAATAATAAAACTTTTTTGTTTGAAATTGAAGCAATATAAGGTTCAGTAATTATTGTAAAACCACATTTTTTCGCAAATTCTTCTCCAACAAGGAAGTCACGATTCCCACTTAACCAAAATATTTTTGTACCACTTTTGCTAATTTTTTTTAGATTATTTATTACTTTTTTTTGAAAAGAAGAATTAATATCATCGTCACCAGCCCAATACTCGAAAATATCTCCAAGTAAGTATAACTTTTTTGAAAAAAAAGCTTTAATTTTTAAAAATTTCAAAAAAGCTTCGTATGTTTTTGGCTTACCATCACATAAATGTACATCTGAAACAAAAAATGCATTGTATTTATATTTTGATATTTCGCTCATTAATAAAATTTTCTATGTTGTTTAAGCTTCAATTAATTTTGTTTCTTCAATAATTATATCCTCTGTCGGCACATTTTCATGCCCAGCTATACTCTCAGTTTGAAGATTTTTTATATGATCAATGACTTCGAAGCCTTCAATAACTTTCCCGAAAACACAATATCCCCAGCCATCTGATCCAGGATAATTTAAAAAATCATTATCGTTTACATTTATAAAAAATTGAGACGTTGCAGAGTGCGGGTCAGAAGTTCTAGCCATGGCAATAGAATAATTTTTATTTTTAAGACCATTATCAGCTTCATTTTCTATTGGATCATCAGTAATTTTTTCAGTCATACCTTGTTCGAAACCTCCACCTTGAATCATAAAATTATCTATAACTCTATGAAAAATTGTTCCATGATAAAAGCCTTTATTGATATAATTTAAAAAATTTTCTACAGTGATTGGCGCATCTTGGTTATTAAGCTCAATAATTATTGCACCACAATTTGTAATAATTTTTACATTCATAATATTTTCCGTTAATTTAAAATTAAATAGTCGATACGTTTTCGATAATTATAGGACTTAATGGTTTATCTGAGCGATTTGTTTTAACAGATTTTATTTTATTAATAACATCCTTTCCTTCAATTACTTCACCAAAAACTGCATAACCCCAACCATCTTGTCCTGGGTAATCAAGAAAATAATTATTATTAACATTTATAAAAAATTGAGAAGTCGCTGAGTGAGGATTTGGTGTTCTTGCCATAGCAATTGTATAAATTTTATTTTTTAAACCATTTTTAGCTTCATTTTTGATAGGTTCTATTGTTTTTTTCTCTACCATTTCGATGTTATAACCACCTCCTTGAATCATAAAATTGTCTATTACTCTGTGAAAAATTGTGCCATTATAATGTCCAGACTTTGCATAATGTAAAAAATTTTTTACTGTAAGAGGTGCTTTCTTGTAATTTAACTTAATTACAATTTTGCCTAAATTTGTAATCATTGCTATCTTATTTTTTTCTTCCGAAGCAAATAATTTATTGTTCATTAAAAAAATTAAAATGATTAATAATAGCGAAAAATGAATATGTTTAATTGCCATCTTTTTTCCTTAGTTGATAATTATTAAATTACTTAAATGATATACTCCACGAAAATAAATTTCTTAAAAATAATAAAAAATATTATTTAAAATTTTTAAGAAAATGATAAAAATTTAGTATAAATTCTTTTTCAGATAAGTAATAATAGAATTGATGATTAATCTAAAGATATTTAACACCTTGAAACGAAAAAAACAATATTTTACTCCTTTAAAGGAGGGTAAAGTATCAATGTATGTTTGTGGCATGACTGTTTATGATTATTGTCATATTGGTCACGCAAGAGTAATGATAGTTTTTGATGTTGTTAAGCGCTGGCTTGAAATTAATGGATTTGAGGTAACTTATGTTCGAAATATAACTGATATTGATGATAAGATCATAAAAAAATCTTTTGAAAATAATGAATCCATAACTGATTTAACAAATAGATACATAAAAGCAATGAACGAAGATACAGAAGCACTCGGTCTTGAAAAGCCACATTATGAACCAAGAGCTACATCCTACATCCCTCAAATGATTGATTTAATAAAGAAACTTGAAAAAGAAGGTTTAGCATATCAAAATATTTCGGGTGATGTAAATTTTTCTGTTAGAGATTTTGTTAATTATGGCAAGTTATCAGGGAAATCTCTGGATGATTTAAAAGCTGGTTCTAGAGTTGTTGTTGATGTAAACAAAAAAGATCCTATTGATTTTGTTTTGTGGAAAAAAGCTTCTTCATTCGAACCAAGTGAAGCAAAATGGAATTCACTTTGGGGTAAAGGTAGACCAGGTTGGCATATAGAGTGTTCAGCAATGTCTTCACATTTGCTTGGTAATCAAATAGATATTCATGGAGGAGGTTTAGATTTGCAATTTCCTCATCATGAAAATGAAATAGCTCAATCCGAAGGTGTTTTTAAAAAAACTTTTGTTCAATATTGGATGCATAATGGTATTGTGAATGTGAATAATGAAAAGATGTCTAAATCTCTTGGTAATTTTTTTACAATTCGCGAGATTTTAAAAAAATACCATCCAGAAGTTCTGCGTTTTTTTATCTTACGGTCACATTATAGAAGTCCTTTAAATTTTTCTGATATTTTTCTAAATGACGCAAAACTCGGACTTGACAGATTATATATAACTTTGAACAAAGTTCCACCTGACAATAAAAAAGTTGATTTAAACGAAAAATTTGCGCAAAATTTTTTTTTAGCAATGAATGATGATTTTAATACCCCTTTGGCAATATCGCATCTATTTGAGCTAGCTACCATTGTTAATAAGGAAAAATCTGTAATTTTATCAAGGCAATTAAAAGGTTTAGCTGGCATAATTGGATTACTATCTAGTTCGCCGCAAGATTTTCTAAAAAAAAGAAATAATAAATATAGTATGACAGATTTAAAAATAAATGAACTTGTTAAGTTGCGATCTGAAGCAAAAAAAAATAAACATTTTAATGAAGCGGATCGAATTAGATCTTTACTTTTCAAAGAAGGGATTTTACTTGAGGATAAACCAGGTGGAATAACTGATTGGAGGAGGTCTTAAAGAAATGGTAAAAAAAAAACCAATAGTTATTATTCCATCATTTTGGGAAGAAGCAAAAATCGAGTTAATGAAAAGAGACAGAATTTTAAAAAAAGTTATTCCACTTTTTGGAGATGAAAAATTAGTTGGAAGAGGCGATTCATTTAGAACTCTTGTAAAAACTATAGTTGGTCAACAAATTTCAATAAAAGCGGCTGAATCAGTATGGAATAAACTCCTTTTGACTTGTCCAAAGATGACACCTAATCAAATGTTAAAACAGAGCAAATTAGAATTTTCTGGTTGTGGATTATCAAAAAGAAAAGGAGAATATTTAACAGGACTAGCGGAGTATTTTGTTAGTGAAAGTCCAAATAATAAAGATTGGAATTCCATGAAAGATGAAGAAGTTGTCTCAGAATTAATCAAAGTTAGAGGTATAGGAAGATGGACAGCAGAAATGTTTTTAATATTTTATTTGCTAAGACCTAATATTCTTCCTCTGGATGATATTGGATTGATAAAAGCAATAAGCATAAATTATTTTTCAGGTGATCCGGTTTCACGAAGTGACGCTAGAGAAGTTGCAGCTAATTGGGAACCTTGGATGACAGTAGCAACCTGGTACCTCTGGAGAAGTATTGATCCTATTCCAGTTGAGTATTGATTATTTATTCATCATGAAGTATAAAAGAATATTTAACTTATGTTTATTTTTTGAGGTGTTAGGTGGGAAAGATTTCTTTTTTAGGTTTTGAACAGTCAATTGCAGAATTAGAATCTAAGATTGATGAATTAAGATATGTACAAGAGGAATCAGCAGTTGATATTACAGAAGAAATTGAGCGTTTATCTTTTAAAAGTCAGGAACTTACTAGAGAGTTGTATTCAAAATTGTCTCCGTGGCAAATTTCTCAAATTGCTCGTCATCCACAAAGACCATACACACTTGATTATATCAAAAATATTTTTACAGATTTTCATGAACTTCATGGTGATCGTCAGTTTGCAGATGATTTATCTATAGTCGGAGGCTTAGCGCGATTTCAAGGACATCCTTGTTTAGTACTAGGACATCAAAAAGGAAGAGACACAAAAGAAAGGTCACTTCGCAATTTTGGAATGCCTAAACCAGAGGGATATAGAAAGGCATTAAGATTAATGAAAATTGCCGAAAAATTTGGACTACCTATCTTTACATTTGTTGATACCCCTGGAGCATTTCCTGGAATTGATGCAGAAGAAAGATGTCAATCTGAAGCAATTGGAAGAAATTTATTTGAAATGACTGAACTTGAGGTTCCAATTATTACTACAATTATTGGGGAGGGGGGGTCAGGAGGAGCACTTGCAATTGCAGTTGGCGATAAAGTTTTAATGCTACAGTATTCAATATATTCAGTGATATCCCCAGAGGGATGCGCCTCAATTTTATGGAAATCATCTAATCACGCTTCGGAAGCTGCAGAAGCATTAGGTTTAACAGCAGAAAAATTAAAACTTTTAAATTTAATAGACAAGATTATTTATGAGCCCTTAGGAGGTGCCCATCGTGATTATATTCAAATGTCCTCGAGTTTAAAACGTGCCTTAGCTGACTCATTAAGAGAATTTAAAGACTTAAGTAAAAAAGATCTAATTGGGCTAAGGCATAATAAATTCATGAATTTCGGTAATTTTAAGGAGACAATATTAAAAAAATAATATGAAAAACTTCTTAGAATATTACTTCAAACGAAAGTTTCAAACATTATTTGATAAAAAATCAAATTTAATATACGGTAACTTAGGTGTTGCTTTTAGTGGTGGATTAGATTCTAGTGTTTTATTTTACTTAGTTTCAAAATTCCTTAAAATAGGTAAAAGAAAGTTATATGCTTTACATATAAATCATGGAATTAGTGAAAACTGTGATGAGTGGGAAATTCATTGCGAAAAATTTGCAGTGAATTTAAAAAAAAAATTTGTTAGTAGAAGAATTTGTATTTTAAATAAAAGTAAAGAAGGAATAGAAAAAACTGCAAGATTATTAAGATACGAATTACTTTCTGATATTTGTGAAGAATTAAATATCAAATTTCTTTTTTTTGGGCATCATCAAAAAGATCAAGTAGAGACATTGTTAATGCAACTTTATCGTGGCTCTGGTTTGCCTGGTTTGTCAGGGATGACTAATTGTCATGAAGAACATTCTCTTTTAAATAAAAAAATTATTTTATTTAGACCATTAATTGACTTTGATAGAAAATTATTAGAGGACTTTTCAGATGAAAAAAAAATAGGTTATGTAATTGATGAAACTAATTATAATTTCAGATTACAAAGGAATGTATTAAGACAAAAGGTTTTTCCCTTATTAGAAAGATGGATGCCCGGATTTTCAAAAACTTTTGTAAGAAGTTCTCGTCATATTCAGTCCGCACAAAATCTTTTGAACGATTTAGCACAAATTGATTTTGATTCATGTTCGATTTTAGATTCCTTGCTGATAGAAAAAATATCAAAACTTTCTAATAATAGAATTTTAAATTTATTACGATTTTGGCTTACCAAGGAGGGTATAAATTTGTTGCCCTCTGAAGCACAACTTCATCAAATTAAAAATCAAATAATTTTTGCAAAAAAGAATAGTAATCCAGTTGTAAAAATAAATAACTTTTGGATTGAAAGAAGATCGGGTCGTATATTGCTTTGCAGAAATAAACAAATACTTAATTCGCCAAAAGATTTTTTTATAATTAATTGGATTGGAGAAAGTAAAGTGTTTATTCCAGAATGGAATGGTTTTTTGTATTTTGATAAAGTAGATAATAACGGTATTGCTGAGGAAAAGCTTATGAAAAGCCAAATTTCAATAAGAGTTCGAAGTGGAAGAGAAAGATTAAAAATTCATGAAAGAAGACCTTCTAAGACACTTAAGAATTTATTTCAGGAATTTAATATTGATTCAAATATAAGACCATTATTACCTTTAATTTACTTAAATAAAGAGCTGATCTATGTTGCAGGGGTTGGAATGGATATAAGAGTCTTGAAGCCATATGGAAATATTCACTTAAGATGGAAAAATATATTTTTATAAAATTTTAGGTCATTTAATGAAAATTGTTGTTCATAAATATGGCGGAACGTCAGTTGGCTCTATTAAACGGATAAAAAATGTTGCAGCTAGAGTAGCCAAATGGCATGATGCTGGATATTGTTTAGTTATAGTACTATCTGCCATGTCTGGAGAAACAAATAGATTAATCAGCTTGGCTGAAAAAATCACTTTAAAACCGAATTTAAAAGACCTAGACATGCTTCTTTCAACTGGAGAGCAAGTTTCAGTGGCATTATTGAGTATTGCACTTCAAAACTTGGGTAAATCGTCTATTTCTCTTACTGGATGGCAAGTGCCTATTTGCACAAATAATATTTTTTCAAAAGCAAGAATAGAAAGTATAAATGAAGAAAAAATAAAATTAGCACTTAATGAAAATAAGATTGTAATCATTACAGGTTTTCAAGGGGTTGACAAATTTAAAAATATAACTACTCTTGGTAGAGGAGGCTCTGATACATCTGCAGTTGCGGTCGCTGCATCTCTTGAAGCTATGGAATGCTTAATATATTCGGATGTAGAAGGGATTTATACTACTGATCCAAGAATTGTAAGTAATGCTTCAAGACTGAGTACAGTTACATTTGAAGAAATTCTTGAAATGTCATCTCTAGGTTCAAAGGTACTTCAAAAAAGATCATTAGAATTTGCCGGTAATTATAGAGTTCCCACAAGAGTTTTATCTTCATTTACAGATCCACAAATTCCAATAGAGGAAGAAATAAATTCAGGTACATTAATTTCATTTGAGGATGAATCTACGATGGAACAAGCAAATATAACTGGAATAGCCTTTAATAAAGATGAAGCAAAAATAACTATAAAATCAGTTCCAGATCATCCAGGTATAGCATACCAAATATTAGGTCCGATATCTGATGCAAATATAGAAGTAGACATGATTATTCAAAATCAATCTTTTGATGGTAAAACTGATTTTACTTTTACAGTTGCTCGCACAGATTATAAAAAATCCTTAAATATTATAAATAATCATGTTAAGAATTTATTAAAAGCAAAAGATGTATTTAGTGATAAGTATGTTTCCAAAGTTTCCGTTATTGGTGTTGGTATGAGAAGCCATGTGGGAATAGCATCACAAATGTTTAAAACACTTTTTGAGGAGGGAATTAATATTCAAATGATATCAACATCAGAGATTAAAATTTCCGTTTTAATTGATGAAAAATATATGGAATTGGCAGTTAGAGCACTTCATAAAGCATTTGAATTGGAGAAAAAAAATGGAATATAGAAAAAAACAATCCGCAATCATTAAAGAAGATTGGAGAATTAATGGCGTTAGAGTAATAAAAAGAGACCAATTAGACGGAAATGTCCCAACTACGTCAGGAATGAATAGAAATGTAGCTATTAATTTTGAAAGAGTTGGCGCCAAAAAACTATGGGCAGGTACTGTTAATATTCTTCCGAAGGCAAAAACAGGAGCTCACCACCATGGGCATCTAGAAAGTATTTTATATATAATTAAAGGTAAAGCACGAATGCGCTGGGGTAATAATTTAGAATATGTTTCAGAGGCAGGACCAGGTGATTTTATTTATGTTCCCCCATTTGTGCCTCATCAAGAAATTAATGCTTGTTCGGAAAATCTATTAGAGTGTGTTTTATGTAGAAGTGACGGGGAGGCTATTGCAATTAATTTAGATATTGACGCAGTTGAAAAACCAGAAGAAATTTTATGGATTGATCCAACACACCCAAATGGAGGAATATAATTTTATTTATAAATTCCAATTAATTTTTTTTTTCAGGTTTAAGAATTTAAGTATAGAAACTAAAGTATAAGAATCGGAAATTTCAGAATGTTCTATCATTTTTTTTATCTCTTTTAAATTAAAAAAAGAAAACTTTTGTATTCCTAATTCACTTAGTTTTTCATTTGTAATATGTCCAACCTCAACACTAAACAAATGGACTCTAGCAGACATAATCCCAGTATCTGGAAAAACGTAGCCTAAAGATGTTAAGTTATTATTACCTGTCTTTAGACTAGTTTCTTCTCTTAGTTCTCTTGCAGCTGCTTCTCTATCACTTTCATGCTTGTCAATGAAACCATGGGGTATCTCCCATGAATAACTATCTATTGCAGGCCTGAAAATATTAATTAAACCAATTTCCTCATTTATAACTGGTAATATTGCAACTCCTGCAGTTCGGTCCTTTTTTATATTTTTTGGTTCAAGAATAAAATATTTTTTTACTTCTCGACCATCATCATCAATAAGGTGAGAAAAATAAAAATTAAATACCTGATTTTCAGAAAAAATAGTTTTATTAATAATTTTCATTTTACTTTGATCAAAAAGTATATTACTTGATTAAAACAGCTTGCCATCTTATACTTTTCAGATGGGAGAAGTGGCCGAGTGGTCGAAGGCACTTCCCTGCTAAGGAAGCATACGGGCTAAACCTGTATCGAGGGTTCGAATCCCTCCTTCTCCGCCAAAATAAGTATAATCTAGATTGTTTAAATATTTTTTTATTATAAATGCACAAATTAATTTATGTAATAAAAGAATTAAATTTTAAAAATATATTTTCAAAAATTTTATAAAGGTGTTTAGATGACATGGATAATTAGAATTTTGCTTTTTCTTGTTGGAGGCGTGATTTTAATTTGTTTCACCTTTGCTATGTGCATAATATTTATGCTGACATTAGTACGTTGGATTTTTACTGGTCAAAAACCAGAATTATTTTTTTTTGTTGATGCTATTAAAGAATGGAAATTTAAAAATTCATATACAAAAAAATCAAATAGTGATGATAATGTAATTGATGTTGACTTTACGGAAGAAAAAAATAGATCCTCTGAAATTCAATTACCAGATACAAAAAAAAAGAATTAGTTATGTTGAACCTTAAATTTATGAATTTATATTAATATGAAAAAATTTATCTTTTTTTTTCTTTTTTTGTCTGGTTGTTCTGTGACAATGACACATAATGCTGCAAAAATTCAGGTATATAATAAAATGAGTAGTTTTCTTAATGATTGTAATAAAATTGGTGAAATTGAATCAATAGGTGAGGTTGATTTAATTGATATGATAGATTTAAGCGATAAAAGTCCTGTGAAAATCGCAAAGATAAAATTAAGAGAAGCAGCTTTAAAAAATGGGGGTGATACGGTAGTCATAACAGAAGTTAAAAACTATGAAAGCATATTGAAAAAAAAGGTAGTATTAAAAGGAGTTTCATTAAAGTGCAACAAAGAATAAACTAATCATCCTTGGCATCTTCTTCTAATTTTTTGAACTCTAATACCGTTAAAAATATCCCGAAAACTAACATGCAAAAAACAACAACTGATATTATAAAATATGCTGTGTCTGTCATTGCGTTCTTCTCCCAAGTAATGCACATAACTTAAAGTAAATTCCAAATGTAAATATGGAAGGAACCCAAATCGCCGTATAAATTGCCTGATCGGGATTTTGTTCTACAAACCAGATATAAGCAGATACAACAAAAGATATCATAACTGCAAGAATAATAAAAAAATCAGATCTTCTAAACATAATAATATATCCTATTGATGATTTTTAAATTCAATTAGCTTAAAACCTATTGCACTTATTAAACAACCAAGAATTGAAATAGAAGCCAAAACTCTTATGCCAGATGAAATTCCGTACGAAAAAGTCTCAAGGTTTAATATTTTAAGCATACCTAAAGCAATTAAAATAAGACCTAAAGCTGTTAAAAAAACACCTAAGTAGCATAAAAATTTTAAAAACATTTTAAACTATTTTTTTTAATGTTGCATTTTACCATTTTTTTTTTTCTTGTTGAATACATCACATATTAAATTCTTATCAAAATAAAAATTAGATTTTTGATATCTCTAGTTATTAAATCTCAAAATTTTTTGTTTATCACATTGCAAGCATAATGAAAAAGATGATGAAAAGTATTCAATTAATCTAAAAAGTAATCTAACTGGAATATTTTTTTCATATGAAAAATCTTTCTCCGATAACAAAAAGGGCCAATCGTCATCATCATCAATAGGCTTTACATCAAAAAAAGAATTTTTTTCTTTCATACATAAAACAATTTCCTCAAGATCTTTAATATTTGTATTATCAATAGAGCTTGCTTTTCCAGTTAAAACTATAGTTTTGTATTTTGGACGAAGCCTAATAATAATAGGGATACTTATTAAACTACCTTCATTTAAAATTAATGCATTTCTTCCAGCAACTTTTGTTTTTATTTTGTATTCAATAAATAATTTATTAAGTGTATCAATTCCGTCATTTGAAATTGAATCAGCATTTAATATCATTGCATTTGTATCTCTAAATTGAGCTCTACATTCCTCTATTATTTCCATAATATCAAAAGACAATCTTGGAATATCATCATCGTTAATTTCATTCTCAGTAAGAATTTTTACCAAAATTTTATGAATTTCTTCAAATACTGTTGAAGTTACTTGAATATCTTTTTCAGACTTTTGCGAAGGAGTACCTCGGTAAAAATTATCTGGACGATTCATTAGAAAATGACTGTAATTAAATACGCCAAAAACAAATTCTTGGTGGCTTATCTCAAAAAAATAATGTCCAATTTTTCTGTCTTCAGACACTTGATCAAACAATTCATCTAAAACGGTCTTAAGTAAAGTATTTGAGTTATTGTATTTTTTTAGCTGATAAAACATTAAATTCCTGAAAGTTATCTAATTAGTAAAAGAATATCATTATATACAAATGTTTATCAAGAAATTAAATAATTTTTATCTTTCCTAGAAAGCATACCCGGTCGAGATGCCATTTTTCAATTAGATTATACTTTAGCGTATAAATAAAATATCTTTTGTATTTTCAAATTTACCAATTCCTCTTCTATATATAAAACTTATTTTTCAAAGATCAATGTTTCCTGCAAAATTACTTTTCAATTTATAGTCAATAATAAAGTTTCACCATCTAAAATTTTTTTTGAAACATTTTCTATAAAGCCAGACAGTACTTTTTAAAATTTGCATCATATTCAACAGGATATCTAATTGATTCATTATGAAAAGCTCCTTTTTCCTTTGATCGTTGAAAAAGGTCATACTAAACCTGCCAATCTAGTAAATACTTTTTCAATGTCGTATGATTTTCCAACAGCAAAATATCCAAAAGTTCCTCAAAGTACAATATTTTGATGGGAATCAGCAAAAGTAATATTAAAGAATAAAACAATGTTTAAAAAAAATTTTTAATTTAAACATATTTTTCTACTCAAGTAGAATTAAAAGTGAGCATATTTTATGAAAAAAAATAATTTATAAGTTTTATTAATCTGGTCTAAGCATTTTTATTAATTGTTCTTCACCAATCATAAAATAATCTCCTTGACCTCCGCCTCTTAAAATATGATTTGCTTTAGTTGTTCGATATAAACCATTTTTTAATAAGTTTTTTTTAATATGAACAGCAACTACTTCTCCTAAAATTAGCCAAGTTTTTAGTTTAGTTTTTTTTAAATCGTTTATTTGTATTATTTGTGTATTTTTACATTCAAAATTAACGGGACTTTGTTTCACTCTTGGTGGCTTCACTAACTTAGAATTAGTCTGTTCTAAATTAGCTTTAGAAAACTCATTTATTTCTTTAGAGAAATGTTCAGATGTTCGGTTCATTTTGTGAATTAAGTCTTTTGTAACTAAATTCCAAACAAACTCTCCTGTTTCTTCAATATTTTGAACTGTATCTTTATAGCCGATACTAGAAAAACCTATAATTGGGGGAGTATAGTTAAAAGCGTTAAAAAAACTATAAGGGGCAAGATTTATGACCCCTAATTTGCTTTGACTTGATATCCATCCAATGGGTCGAGGACTAATTATTGAATTAAAAGGATCGTGCGGAAGGCCATGGCCATTTTTAGGTTCGTAGTAATAATTTTCAGACATTATTCAACCTTTAATAAAATTTATAATTTGTGTTATGCTAAGATTCATTATATATATTTTAATTATGCCAACAATTTCTAAAAACATTGATATTGCAACTGTTGAGTGGAGAAAAGTTACAGATCCAAGCTTTAATAAATTTAAAGTAGATTTCGAATATAGTCTTTTAGGCTATGATCTTAATTCTGGAAGACTTGATATGTTGATAAAATATGCTAAGTTTGGGCATTGTAGACCTCATCGTCATATTGCTTCTACAACAACAATTGTTTTAGAGGGTGATCAATATTTGAATGAATTTCTTCCAAACGGGGATGTTAGAAAACTACATAGAAAGAAAGGGGATTATGTATTGTCTTCGAGAGATGCTAACCCTCACGATGAATTTGGTGGGGAAAATGGAGGAACCGTTTTATTATCAATGACAAGTTTTAAAGGACTTTTATTTGAGTATTTTGACGATGAATCAAAAAACAAATGGACTGTTTCACTCAGAGAGTACATTGACAATTGGAATGCCGGTATAGTTTATGGATGTAATAAGCCAAAAACAAAAAAAGTTATTAATTACTAATTTGAACTTGTTATTTTCACTCCTCTCCAAAAAGAAACATAACCTTTAATATTTTCTGCTGCAGGCTTTGTTTCAGGATAAAACCATGCAGCATCTTTGTTTGTCATTCCGTCAACTTCAATGTCATAATAATTTGCAACACCTTTCCAAGGACAAGTCGATTTTGTTTGACTTGGTCTGAAAAATTTCATGTTTAGGGAAGATGGGGGAAAATATTTATTTCCATCAACGATTTCATAATTTTCACTTTGTGCCAATAATTGATCTTTCCAAATAGCATTAATCATCTATTTTTCCTTTATTTAATAAAAATATTAACTAAGACCCACTACATAAAAAAACAAAAATTGCTAATAAAACAGGATTACTTGCGTTTTGCCATTTTCCAGGTGAATTGTTTAAAAAAAAGGGTTCGCCTTTAGCCATATTTTTGCGGTATCCAATCTGAGAAGTTACCCTAATTTTTAAATCAATACAATTAGCTTGCCAAACTTTTTCAATAGATTTTTCTCCAAAATCTCCATTTTTTTTATAGTCTGTTAGAACATTAACTTTTGCAAAGTCACCCTTTGTAAGAGTTGAATTATCAATATAATAACTTTCGCCTCCTGGACCATCAGCAAGACTTTCCCAATTTGCGAGAGTTTGAGAAGAGTACAAAAATAAAAGAAAAAAAATTAATTTAATATATTTTTTTAAATTATTTTTCATTTATTAAAACTTTTAAACATTAAAATATTATGAAAATTATAAAGTGATATTTATTAACTGAAAAGACACTATAAGAAATTTTTTTTTTGATTATTTCTCAACCCACCACAAATTATAATTTAATGGCCGACCTTTAATAATTTCAGAGTGTATTTTTCCTGCAAATTTAATTTTTGAAAATGAATTCAAAATAATATTTCTTGAGCTTTTAGTAATTAATAATATTTTTTTTCTTTTTGATTCTTGTATTGGGAATTTATGTTCAAAATAGTTTTGTGGTACTTTATTTTTTTTCCATCCTAAAACAGATTCTGGAGGGAGTCTAAACACTGCTTGCAACTCTGATAGAACACTTCTATCATCTGAAGCAATTGTTAATTCAAAATCCTTTTCTTTAGTAGCAATTTTATAAACTTTATTTGAAAAATCAGGCCAACTTCTTAGAGACCAAAACGGATCGTTTTTTATGCTGGGCGTCAAATTTAAAGGTGCAACAATTAGTTTATCAAAATGATAAAGAAGTATCCCAATTGATAAGTTTATAAAAAAAGAAAATATTAAAAAGTTTTTTTTATGCTTAAGATATTTAATCGATATAAATATTGAGCATATGAAAGCAGGTAAAGCCCAATTTGCGTGTGCTCTAGATAAAAAGGCTTGTAATGAAATGATGAAAAAGTATGGAATTGAAAGCATTATAAAAAACCAGTTATCCTTTGATTTAATCCAATTATTATTAAATAACCAAAAAAGAAAAAAAACAAATACTATTGGACCACCTAACCCTATTTGGGAGACTAAAAATTTTAATAATGTGAAAAAATTAAATTCATAACCGTCTGCTTTAGAAATTTCAATAGTATGATTAAAAGTCGGGAAATTATTTATGTAATTCCACCAAATATTTGGCGAAAAAACTAATAAAGTAATAATTATTGTGATATAAGGCCAAATTGTTTTTAAATAAATTTTGTATTCACTGTGAAGTAAAATTAAAAAAACCGAAATACCAAATAGTATCATTGTGTATTTCGATAGTAATCCAAGTCCACAAGACAAACCTAAAAATAACCAAGAAAAATTATTACCCTCGATTGCAGATTTAAAAAAAAATATTGATAAAGACCAAAATAATAAAAGTAAACTATCTGTTGTTGCTGCAATTCCATAAAAAAAAGATAAAGGTAAAGTAAAAAAAATTAGTGAAATAATTAAAGAGGTTGTTTTATTTTGCTTAAATTTTAATGATATTGCATAAATAATAAACGCTGATATAGTAAAAGAAAGAATTGGAGCTAAACGAATACAACTTTGAGTTTCACCACAAGCAAATCTAGCCAGTCCAATTATCCATGCTATTACAGGTGGTTTAGTCCAATAGCCGAATTCTAAATTTTTAGACCAGGCTATATAATAGGCTTCATCAACTGAAAAAGGTAAATTACTAGCAACTGTAAATCGCCATACAGACAGAACAGCAATTATCAAAAAAAGAATTGATAAGGAATTATTTTCAGTTATATCAAAATATACTTTTTTTTTAATATTCATAAACTATTTTTTTCATGCCAGTTTTTTTCATAAGAAATGGGCTCATCGCCAGAACGGACTAAATAAGACTTTACTTGACCTGTTTCAAAAAATATTCGAGCAAGAATTTCTGCAATCACGCCAGAGGTTATCATTTGAATGCCAGCTATAAGAAGAAAAAAACCAACAAATAGCAGTGGTCGCCCTCCTATAGATTCATATAAAATAATTTTTAAAAAAAGCAAATAGCTGAGTATTATGATGCCTGTAGTGACTAACGAGATACCAATTCCACCAAAAAAATGTCCTGGGCGACTCCTAAAACGCATAAAAAAATATACAAAAACTAAGTCAACAATTACACGAATAGTTCTTGAAATACCATACTTTGATTTTCCATATATCCTGGGATGATGTAAAACAGTTTCTTCTGCAATTCTTTTAGGTGTTGTAACTGTCGCAAGCCAAGCAGGAATAAATCTATGCATATCTCCATATAGTCTTAATTTTTTTAATGCAACTGATCTAAAAACCTTTAAGCTACATCCGTAATCTTTTAACTTAACACCAGTAATTTTTGCAATAATCCAATTAGCTATAATTGAAGGGATTCTTCTAAAAAAAAGTCCATCTTTTCTATCTTTGCGCCAGCCCGCTACTAAATCAAGATCTTCTAATAATAATCGATTAACCATCCTTACAATATCTTTTGAATCATTTTGCAAATCGCCATCCATCGTAACAATCACATCACCTCTGGCAAAATCAATTCCCGCTTGAGTAGCAGCTGTTTGTTTAAAATTTCTTGCTAGCTCAAGGATTCTTACATGCTTTCCTTTTTCTAAGCTTACTGTTTTTAAGACTTCGAAAGTTTTATCTGTGCTTCCATCATCTACAATTATTAATTCCCAAGGGAAATTATAATTTTCAAGAGCTTTTTGAATTTGATCAATTAATATTGAAATATTTTCTTCTTCATTAAAAACCGGAATTACCAATGATAATTTATGAAAAGGAATGTTTGATGTTTTGTTAATCATTTTTCTTAACATAGTCATTTTTTATTATTATATTATGAATAATTAAAGTGATAATAGAACAACTTATAGCAAATGTAAGACTACAAACATGGAGAATCAACGCACCATTTATTGCCTCTTTAAAAGAAAAATTTGATAAATTTAGAGCAGTTGCAACTCCTACTTCATAACTTCCAAATCCAGCTAAACCTTGAATTGGAAGAATAGAAGCTATTTCACCACCAATAACACCAAGAAGCCCATTAATTTGAGTTATACCAATAATACTTGACAAAAACCAACTAAATATAGAAAGTTTCAACGTCCAATTAGAAAAAGTCCAAATCCATCCATCTTTTGCTTTTTTATTAGAAAAAGATAGGATTTTTTTTATTTTTTTATTTTTAATATTAAGTTTGCTTATATTTTTTTGGAATAAAAATATAAATACAATAATAAAAGTAACTATAACAACTTTTTTAAATGCATCTATGTTTGGCCATATTAAAATACTAAATATAAACAAAATAACGCTATCTTGAAATCTTAACCATAAAAGAGATGAAATTGATTGCTCCATAGATATTGTAAATCTTTTTTTTAACATTACAGGAAAAGCAATTTCTCCACCTCGCATTGGTAATATATTAACTAATGCATTATGAATTAATGTAATATGTAAGCAAGTAAAAAATTTCCCTTTAGTATGATTGTTAAATTCAAAATAAATCCTTAATGATCTTAATAAATAACTTAAAAATAATCCTATAAAAAAAAAAAATAATTCACTAATTGATAATTGGCTAAACGAGAATATAATTTTTGAAAAAAATTTTGAAAGATATAACCAGATAAAAAAAATGGCGCTGAGCGCGCTCATTAATATATATTTAATCACTTAGTATCCATTTTTTTAAAAATAAAAGTTAAATATAATCCTTAATTATTTTTAGGTAGTTTAAGATTAACATTATCTTGAGAGAATTTGTAACTTTATGAAAAAAATAAATATTACTGTTGTTGGTATAGGTTATGTTGGTTTAGCAAACGCAATTTTATTATCTCAACACAATCCCGTAACTGCTTTTGATATAGAAAAAGATAAAGTAGAAAGACTAAACCAAAGAAAGAAATTACTTGAGGACGAAGATATAGATTTTTTTTTAAAAAATAAAAAACTTAATTTAAGTGCCACATTAAATGAATTAGATGCTTTTTCAAATGCAAAATTCATAGTTATTGCTACGCCTACTGATTATGATGCTGAGACTAATAATTTTGATACAAGTTCTGTTGAGTCTGTAATAAAAAAAATCATTAAAATTAACTCATCAACAATAATTATAATCAAGTCGACTGTGCCTGTGGGTTTTACTGACTTGATGAAAAAAAAATTTAACTATGAAAAGATTATTTTTTCTCCAGAATTTTTACGTGAAGGGAAAGCATTATTTGATAATTTATATCCATCAAGAATAATAGTAGGCGAAAATTCTGAAAATGCTAAAGAGTTTGCATTACTATTACAAAAAGGTTCATTAAAAAAAAATGTGCCAATTCTTTTTACAGGATCATCAGAGGCAGAAGCTATTAAATTGTTCTCTAATACTTATCTTGCTATGAGAGTTGCTTACTTTAATGAATTAGACACCTATGCAGTTACACACAGCCTAAATACAAAAAAAATTATTGATGGAGTTAGTTTAGATAAAAGAATTGGAGGACATTATAATAATCCATCTTTTGGTTATGGTGGATATTGTTTGCCAAAAGACACAAAACAATTACTTGCTAATTATCAAAAAGTTCCTCAAAATTTAATTCGTGCAATAGTAGAATCTAATACTACTAGAAAAGACTTTATTGCGGATTCTATAATTAAATTAAATCCTTTAATAGTTGGTGTTTATAGGCTAATTATGAAAAATGGTTCAGATAATTTTAGATTTTCTTCTATTCAAGGAATTATAAAAAGAATTAAAGCAAAAGGGATAAAAATAATCATATATGAGCCAATGATGAAAACAGATATTTTTTTTCACTCTCCTTTGTTAAGGAATTTGAAAGTTTTTAAAAACAAATCAGATATTATTATTGCTAATAGAATGACAGAAGAATTAAATGACGTTTCAAATAAAGTATACACAAGAGATATATTTGGGCAAGATTAAATGAAAATTCTTGTTACTGGAGTTGCGGGATTTATTGGAATGCATGTTGCAAATGCTTTGCTGAAAAGGGGTGATGAAGTTATAGGCATAGATAATCTTAATAATTATTATGATTTAGAATTAAAAAAAGCAAGACTGAAAAAGTTGAAAGAAAATAAAGAATTTTCTTTTAATAAAATAGATATTTCTTTGCAAGAAGAATTAGAAAAAATTTTTGTTTATAATAAACCTCAGAGAGTCATTCATCTCGCAGCACAGGCAGGTGTAAGATATTCATTAAAAAAACCAAGGATATATATTTTGAGCAATTTATTAGGTTTTTTTAATATTTTAGAAAGTTGTAAAAATAGTGATATTGAACATTTAGTTTATTCTAGCTCATCAAGTGTATATGGTTTAAATTATAAAGTACCATTTTCTGAAAAAGATAACGTAGATCATCCAATTAGTCTTTATGCTGCCACAAAAAAATCAAACGAATTAATGGCTCATAGCTACAGTCATCTTTTTGATTTACCCACAACTGGACTAAGATATTTTACAGTTTATGGTCCTTGGGGTAGGCCAGATATGTCACCATGGATTTTTACAAATGCAATTATAAATAATCAAAAAATTGATGTTTATAACTTTGGCAAAAGTTTAAGAGACTTTACATATATTGATGATATTGTGCGTGGAACTATTTTAGTATTAGATAATATTCCAAAAAAAAATAAACCATTACCGTTACAAAATCTAAATCCATCCTCTAGTTTAGCTCCCTGGAAAATTTATAATGTTGGTAACTCTAAACCAGTAAATCTATTAAGTTTTATAGAAACTCTTGAAGAAGTTATTGGAAAAAAATCAAAAAAAAATATGTTGCCTATTCAAGATGGAGATTTACCTTCAACCTCTGCTGATCTGACAGAAATAAAAAAAGATTTTGGTTTTCAAACAAAAATACAACTTAGAGATGGAATTGAAAAATGGTATGAGTGGTATAAAAATCATAACTTATAGATAAAATACGACTGCTGTGAGATCATCTCTTCGGTTTTGATCTCCTTCCCATTTTTTAAACTCTTCTTTCATACATTTTGTGATTTGGTTTGCACTAGAATGAAGATTTTCTATGAGTAGTTTTTCGATACGCCGGTAACCGAATGATGTTTTGACATTTCCATTACCTCCAATTTGATCTGTAAAGCCATCTGTAACGATAGCGAATAAGTCCCCATCCTGAAAGTTAATTTTTTTTGAAATTGGTTTATCTGTTTCTAAGATATGATCTTTATAACCTAAGCTTGCTCTTGATGTTGTGTAACGTGTAGCTTGTCCTTGATTACTGATATGAAATAAACCTAATTTTGCTCCAGCAAAATCGATTATTTTTTTATCTTTATCAATTTTCATGATAAAGGCATCACAGCCGTCATCACTTTCGCTATCTGCTCGATCTTGATTTAATCCAGTTCTGACGTAATGGTCAAGCGACATTAGAGCAGTTGCAGGATCTTCCTCCATATTTTGAGAATAAATTCGTTCCAAAGAATTACTAACAAGAAGAGACAGCATAGCCCCTGGAACTCCATGACCAGTACAATCAGCAACAGCCAAGACGAAAGGATTTTTATTAAAAGAAGAGGAAATCCACCATAGGTCTCCACCAATAATATCTCGTGGTTCCCAAATAACATCAATTGAACTGAATCTTCCTTGAAGTCTAACATCACGAGGAAGTTGTCCTCTTTGAAGACGGCTAGCATAATTAACGGACCCTACAACAACTTGATGAGCTTCATCTAATTCTTTATGTTGTTCTTCAAGCTCTTGAGTTCTTTCTTGAACCGTCGCTTCAAGTACTTTATTTTGATTTTCTACTAATTCTTTTTGTTTTTGTACAGAACTTGATAATTCCTCTTGCAACCAGCGAGTACGACT
>MDTB01203379.1_pt1 | contig 126410 bp, 138 predicted proteins | sample 811161 | NCBI WGS metagenome assembly MDTB01 (sample SAMN05326650, study PRJNA326480) | marine metagenome | isolation source: seawater | place: Mediterranean Sea | collected 2009 | reverse complement strand
AGAAACAAGAGCTTCAAATTTAGATCTAGAAAGTTTTATATTTAAATGTTTTGGACCTGATGCATCAGCAGTAATAAAAGGCAAGTTTACCTCAGTTTGAGCTGCTGTTGATAATTCAATTTTTGCTTTTTCTGCCGCTTCCTTGAGTCTTTGTAAAGCTAATTTATCCTTTTTCAGGTCTATTGATTGCTCTTTTTTAAATTCGTTAGCAAAATAATCTATTAAAGTATTGTCGAAGTCTTCTCCACCTAGTTGCGTATCTCCGTTCGTTGCTTTAACTTCAAAAACTCCGTCTCCAATCTCAAGTATTGAGATATCAAATGTCCCTCCACCAAGGTCATATACGGCAACTGTTCCTGTCTTCTTCTTATCCAAGCCATAAGCTAATGCAGCGGCAGTAGGCTCATTGATTATTCTCTTTACATCAAGACCTGCAATTTTTCCGGCATCTTTTGTTGCTTGTCTTTGTGCATCATTAAAATATGCAGGAACTGTGACTACTGCCTCAGTGACTGATTTGCCTAAATACTTTTCTGCAGTTTCTTTCATTTTTTGAAGAATCATTGCACTGATCTGACTTGGTGAGTACTTTTTATCATCAATAGCAACCCAAGCGTCTGAATTGTCTCCTGAAACAATTTTATATGGAAGAACTTCTGAATCTTTTTTTACAGATTCATCGCTCATTCTTCTACCAATGAGTCTTTTTATTGCGAATAATGTTTTTTCTGGGTTCGTTACTGATTGTCTCTTTGCAGATTGTCCAACTAACTTCTCATCTCCATCTGCAAATGCAACCATCGATGGTGTTGTTCGAGAACCTTCTACATTTTCTATTACTTTAGGTGTTTTGCCATCCATTATAGCAACGCACGAGTTTGTTGTACCTAGGTCAATACCTATTATAGCGCTCATTTTAGCTCCTTTTCTTCCTTTAAGTTATGGACAGAATTTATTGTTAGCCCTAAGAGGCACTAACAATAAAAATTATAGTATTTATATTATACCATATTAATAAAAATCAAGCATATTAAGATTTTTTTATTTTTTTATCCTTTTTGAACATTTTCCTTTTTTTTTTCTGGGCCTTTTGAAACAACAACCATTGCAGGTCTTAATAATCTTTCACCTATTTTAAAGCCTTTCTGCAATTCTTCAACAATCAATCCCTCTTTAATTTCATTGTTAATCTGAGATACAGCTTGATGTAATTCAGGATCAAATTTCTGATTTAAAGAAGAAAAACTTGTAATGCCGTTTTTCTCAAAAATACCATATAATTCTTTTTCTATTGCTTTAATCCCAGTTATAAGATTTTTCAAAACATCACTTTCTTCGGAAGTATCCTTTGGTAACGATTGCATAGCTCTTTGAAAGTTATCTACGACTGTTAACAAAGATAAAGCAAAATTTTTTGATGCATATTTTCTGGTATCGTCTAATTCTCTAGAATGTCTTTTTCTTAAATTCTCGTTCTCTGCTAATGTTCTTAAAACCCTATCTTCGTTCTCCTGAAGCTTTAACTTTAAATCTTCAATGTTCTTTTTATCAAGATCTGCATTTTTCTTTTTAGGAATATTTTTACTTGCTTGATTAACTTTTTTTTGATTTTCCTTAATCTCTATGTTTTGTGCCTCATTTTTTTGTTTTTCTGCGTACTCGGTTTTTTTGTCAATATCATTATTCATTAAATTTCTCCTAATTTATATATTAAAGCTTTTTCCCAAAAGTTTTGCAGTATAATCAACTACAGGTATTATTTTGGCGTAATTGATTCTCATAGGTCCTACAACTCCAATGGCACCAATAATTTCTTTATCTTTATTTCTGAATGGACTAATAATAGCTGAGCACCCTGTCATACCAAATAAACTATTTTCTGAACCAATAAATATTTGCAATCCGTCTGCATCCTGCGTTTCTTCAATAATTCCCATCAAGTTCTCTTTATCTTCTAGTCTTTCAATTAATACCCTGATATTTTCAAGTTGTTCAAGGGCTTTCACATCCTCTAGAAGTTTTGAAGTTCCAGTTAATATTAATTTATTTTTTTTATTTACATCAGCCCAACATGCTATGCCTTGGTCAATTAGCTTCTTAGATACCTTATCTAGGTCTCTCTGATCATTTTTAATTTCACTCTCAATAATCTTTCGACTCTCCGATAAAGTTCTCCCTTTCAATCTTGTATTAAGATAATTACTAATTTCAATTAACACCGAATTAGGCAACCCTTTGGGTATTTTAATAATCCTATTTTCTATCAAACCTGTCTTTGAGACCATTATTACTAATGCTTGCTCTGAACCAATTGGAACAAATTCAATATGTTTCATTACACCTTGAAGCTTTGGCGCTAAAACTAAACCTGCACAATCCGATAAACCAGATAACATGTGAATTGCGTCATCATACATCTGCTCAAAATTTCTACCATTCCCAAGAAACTTTTTTTTAATATCAGTACATTCCGTTTGAGATAAACTTCCTACCTGAAGTAAACCTTCTACAAAGAATTGCATACCTAAATCTGTTGGGACCCTCCCTGCAGAAGAATGCATAGATGTTAATAGTCCAGCATCTTGAAGATCCGACATTACATTTCTTACAGAAGCTGGTGATAATCTTTCTTCCAATTTAGACGATAATTTTCTAGAGCCTACGGGGTCACCCGTGCTAACATAATCATCTACAATCAAGCTAAATATTTCTTTTGATCGTTTATCTAATTCAATAATTGGAGATGACTTATTTTTTAAAATTGTTTTATTAATGTTACTCACCATAAAAATTCTTAAAACATCTTATTTCAAAGTATTAATATTTGATCTGTAAAAAATTTCAATAAAAAAGAAATCAAAAAAACCTCCATTTCACAAATTTTTTTTATTAAGTCCTATCACATTCATAATAGTTGAATTTTTTATCTTGAGAAGTCAAAGTAAATCCGCACTTAGTAAAACACTTGATACTAGCTATATTAACTTTTTTAATTGTCGCTTTTAAGATACAGTTCTTTTTTTCTTCAAATTTTTGTATAGACATTTTTAATAAATTTGCAGACAACGATCTTCCTCTTTTTGCCGAGTAGATACTGATCGAGATTTCCGCAAAATTTAAATTTTTTTCTATCTCAAATCTACACATTCCTAACTTGTATCCTTTAATATCTTTTGCAATATAGATATTAACATATTTACTTTTCATGCATGTTTCAAACCAAAGTTTATGGGTGTCCCAGGAAATGAAATTTGAGTTTTTTGCCATATTTCTTGTAAGTTCTTCATTTCTCCAAAACCATAAATCCTGACAATCCACAATACTCACTTCGTACAAAGTTTTAATTAATTTATTTTTTTCTATCATAATTATCCCTCAAGTCTTCATCTTACAACCTTTCTGATTATTTGGAAGGCTTCAGCCATATCCAAACCAACTTTGTTTCCTGTATATTTTGCAAGATTAAGAAGACCCTCTATTGATCTTGAATGAGGGTAATCTCTCATTTCTACGGAGTACGCGTCCAGTGCCTTTTTTTTGTTTATCCATGTTTTTTTTATATTTCTAAAGAGATTAGGAGTAAATTTTCCAGTTATGTCAACATGACCATAATCTGTTGCAGATGGGATCTCAAAAGTAATTATTTCCTCCCAGTTTTCATTTGGTCCAGGTCTAAAAGCTGTTAAAACTGAATCGCAAACAATTCTATGATCAATATTTAAATCTGCTTTTGAATGCGTATAAATTATTTTAGGTCTTAAATCTTCTTTCACTTCTTCAATTATTTTAACTATAGATAATAATGGAACAGTATCTAATGCATTATCTGGGAAAAAAGGGCAAGGAAGCCATTTAAAACCCAGTTCTTTTGCAGCTTTTATAGATGCTTTTAACCTTCTTTCAATATCTGAAGGTTTAGCGTTATTTCTTGCGCTCACCCCATCGCTCATAGATAAACAATATACTTCATCTCCTTTTTTTGTATGATTAGCAATTGTGCCTCCCATACCCAGTGTTTCATCATCTGTATGAGCAACCGCGACTAAGATAGTTTGTTTTGAAGATTCTTTCATTACAACTTTTTAAATTTTATCAGTATAAGTTTTTAAATCAAATTTTTTTATTTAGCTTTTCTCATTAATCTTGTTTTTTTTTTTTTTTAGATAATATATATATGATAAGTTATTTACCTGGCTAATTAAAAATGAAAAAATCAGAGAATTCCTCGAAACTTGCTCTCCTTGGTGGAGCACCAATGAATCCCAATCCATTGCCAAAATATAATACAATCGGAAGTGACGAAAAAAAAGCTGTGCTTAAGGTTCTTGATACTGGCGAATTGTCAGGATTCATAGCAAGTAATGGCAAAGAGTTTTACGGTGGTGAACAAGTGCAAAAACTTGAAAAAGAATTCTCTACTTTTTTCGGATCTAAATACTGTGTTTCTGCAAATTCAGCGACGACATCGTTACACACTGCAATAGCTGCCTTGGGGGTGGCTCCAGGAGATGAAGTTATTGTTCCTCCTTACACAATGTCAGCAAGTGCAACTTGTGTGCTCTTTTCAGGAGGAGTTCCAATATTCTCTGATATAGACGACGAGATATTTTGCTTAGACCCCAGAAAAGTTGAAGCAAAAATTAATAAATTCACTAAAGGAATTGTTGCGGTTAATTTATTTGGTCATCCAGCAAAACTTCTAGAATTAAAGAAAATCGCAAAAAAACATAAAATATTTCTATTAGAAGATAATTCACAAGCTCCTGGAGCAAAAATTAACAATAAATATGCAGGAACTATTGGAGATATTGGAGTTTTTAGTTTTAATAGACACAAAACTATGCAAAGCGGAGAAGGCGGTGTAGCTATTTGTAACGATAAAAAACTTGCCTTAAGAATGCAGTTAGTTAGAAACCATGGAGAGGTTATTGTTTCAGGAATGAACTTATCAAAGCCAGAAGATATCTCAAATACTATAGGTCTGAACTATAGAATGACTGAGATGGAAGCTGCAGTAGCCAGATGTCAGTTAAAAAAACTAAACAATCTAAACAAACAAAGAATTATCCTTGCAGACTATTTGACTAAAAAGTTAAATAATATTGATGGATTAGAACCTCCAAAAGTAAATAAGAATAATAAACATGTTTATTACTTTTACCCTATAAAATATAATGAATCCGTAATTGGTCTACCGAGAGATTTATTTTCTAAAGCAGTTGAAGCTGAAGGCTTCAATTTGAGAGCAGGTTATTTAAAACCAATATACCTAGAGCCACTTTATCAAAAGAAAATTTGTTTTGGAATTAATGGCTATCCTTTTTCAGCAAATAAAAATAACAAGAAAATTATTTATAAAAAAGGCATATGTCCAACTGTAGAGAAATTACAAGATTCTGGTTTACTTATAACTAATATAATTTACCCTCCATTAACAAAAAAAGATATGCAACTATTTGTTGAGTCTATTGTTAAAGTCATTAAAAATAAAGACGCTCTTATTAAGTATGCCAGCTAAAATACTCTTTGTCATTTCTGAGGTAGGATCGGCCAACTATTGCCTGCCTCTTTGGAATAGATGGAGTAAAGCAAGTAATGAATTTGATTGGAAAATTCTCACCAATGAAAGAGTAATTAAAACCACTAAGCTCAATAAATTTTCCAAGAAACTAATCAAAAATTATAATCCTAAAGAAAGTTTTGAATTCAACATCAATAAGTTAAATTGGTCTCCAGAAATAATTTTTAGTTCCGCAGCGAATAAAAATATTGAATTTGAAAGTATGCTTTATTCATCTAAAAAAAAAATTAAAGGAATCCAATTTTTTGATACTTGGTATAGCTATCATGAAAGAATTGCAAAAAAAAAAAAAAATATGCTTGCAACAAAGATTTGTGTTATTAATCAAGATTCACTCTTGGAAGCTATTCAAGAAGGAATCAAAAAAGAAAAAATTCATATCATTGGCCAACCAGCACTAGAAAACATTAAGCCTATCCCAAAAAACGCGGCTAACAATATAATGTTTGTAAATCAACCAATAAGTAAATATCCACATTTAAAATTTCTGAATTATAATGAAAAAGATGTTTGGAATATCCTATTTGATTCAATAAAAAAAATTAGGGATAATTATAAATTTTTCTATTTTGCTAAACACCCGGACGACGAAAATGTTATTCTCGATCAGAAAATCGTTGATGAACTAAAGATTAAAGTAATTGAAAATGGTCAACAAAAACTAAAGTCATCTAACACAATTTTAGGTATGTTTTCGACTATAATGGTTGATGCTTTTTTTCAGAGAAAAAATGTAGTAGGTATTCAACCCTCAAAAAGAAAAAGGAACTGTTGTTTTCTTTCAAGAAAAAAATATATTCCCCTTGTTTCAAACTCTCAAGAATTAATTAATGTATTAACCAACGATAATAAAAATTCTGATTTTCTAAAAGTTCAGCAAACATTATCTGGAAGCTTAAATAAATTAAATTCTTTTTTTATTCAAGAGAAAAACAATTAATTAATATTATTATCTATGTTTAATAAAATTGATAAAAAAAAACCAATATTAATTGCTACTCATAACCCTGGAAAAGCAAAAGAATTTAAAAAACTTTTCTCAAAATTAAAAATTAAAACTATGTTTTCAGCAGACTTGGGCATAGAGGAACCTGAGGAAACAGGTAATTCATTTAAAGAAAATTCAATTCTAAAAGCAAAATCTGGAATATCAAGTGGGCTTAATGTTATTGCTGATGATTCAGGACTTTGTGTGAAATCTCTAGATGGAAAACCTGGGATATATTCAGCTCGATGGGCAAAAAAATATGGGGGTTGGGAAGGAGCAATGAAAAAAATTTACGAAGAGTTATTAAAGACTAATAAAAAAGACTTCTCTGCTAAGTATATTTGTTGTTTAACAATTGCCTGGCAAAATGGTGATTTAATTTCTTATAATGGTGAAATTAAAGGAAAAATTTCCTGGCCACCAATCGGAAAAAAGGGATTTGGTTATGATCCAATATTTATACCTAACAACCATATTATTACTTTTGGTCAAATGAATAAAAAAGATAAAATGTTAGTTGATCATAGATACGATGCATTTAAGAAAATTATTAAAAATCATATCAATGAAACTGGGCAGGAATAAAACTTCTCTGCTTTCCCTCCTTTTATCTTATTAATAGATATATCTCTCTGAAAATATCCCTCTTCATTAACTCGATGTGAACTAAATTCTCCGTTAAATGTTTTTGATAAATCTTCATTAACTGGAAATAACTGAAATTTTTTCTCAATAAAAACTAATAAATCGTTTAAGATATAATTTAAATTATTAGGTTTATGATAAAAAATAGATTCAAATTTTTTACTATAGTCATCTTTGTTGTTTTGCAAACTAGTCGCATAAAAAGTATTATCTAGAATATTTTCCCTAAATCTTTCTATTCCCTGCCATATGCTTGTTCCAATGATATTTGTGTTACTTGAATCAATATCATAAAAGGCAAATAAGGCAAGAATTTCAATCAACTTGCTTCCACTTTCGCCAACAATTAATATATCGTAGGGTCTATCTCCAAAAGTCTCCAGTTTGCTTAATTCATCCAGTTTATCATTCTTATTTTTTTCCTCACTCACCTGAAATTCAACTCTTTCAATCTCTTGCTCTAGTTTTTTTTTTCCTTCTTCAAAAAAACTAAATTTTTTAATTTCGTCATCTAGGTTAGTTGATTTTTCAATCTTCAAACTAGAAATTTCTAGATCCTCGTAATCAAGATTTAATTCATATAAAGTTTTTACGAGCAGATTACCATATGGATCATTATTTGAAATAACTCCTATTTTTTTTCTGCCGCTTTTAATCGCATCACTAATAATACAGGCTATTTCATCCTCTAAACTTATCCCGGTAATTATAATATTTTTCGATATTACTTTTTTGTCAGTAGAAAAGCTAAATATTAAAGCGTTATTTTTCGCAGCAATATCTTTAATGTATGAAGTTTCATCAGAAAAAATTGGACCAATAAAAACTTTAATATTTTCAGATATTCCTCTCTCAAGTGCATCAATACTTCCCTCTAAAGTACTTTGAGTATCAAATGTCTTAAACTCTAGTTCACCTCCCCCTTTTTCTAAATAAAGCCTAACAGAATTAATAAGACTTTTACCAAGGTCTAAGTTGTTCCCGCTCAACGGAAATAATAATCCAATTTTATTTATTTTCTCTTTTTTAATTTCTTCTATCTGCTCTCTTGTAATTTTTGGTTGAACTAATGCTAAATTCTCTCTTTTGGATGATTCTTGGTTAAGCGGTTTGCTTTTGTCTAAATTTTTAACGATTAATTTTTTATTTACATTCTTTTTTTTTCTTTATTTACTCCTTTTTCAAATTGTTGGTTTTCATCACCTAGATTAAGATTTTCCTTAATTTTAACAAGAGTATCGTTGAGCTGGCAACCATGTAGAGATATGAGAAAAAATAAAAAAAATGTATATTTTAAAAAATTATGCATAAAATTATTAATAAATAATAAACTTATTTTTAAATGAATTTAAAGAAAAATAATTTTTTAATAATATTTATTTTTTCATTACTATTAACTACTTGTATTGGAAGCTCTCTGACATCTGTAGCCGGTAATGCAGCAATTACTGAAAAAGGTATTGAATCATCTATTGATGATACTATTATTTTTACTCAAGTAAAAAAGTTACTTTTCGAACTTGGATTTTACAATCTGACTAATATAGGGGTTAGTGTTTCACAGGGAGAGGTTTTATTAGTCGGATGTATATCAAATAACAATGATAGACTAAATATTATAAAAGAAACTTGGAGAATTGATGGTGTAAAAAATATTTATAATGAAATAATAATTGACGATAACTATGATTTTTCAGAAAAAACTAAGGACTTTTTATTAGTATCTGAAATTAAAACTAGACTTTTATTCAACTCTAAGATCTTAAGCAATAATTATTCTATTGAATCGTTGAGGGGGACTGTCTACTTACTGGGTATTTCCAGAAATTTAGAAGAAAGAAAAAATATAGAAGACTTCATTAGAGGTGTATCAGGGGTTAAAAAAATCAAAAGTTTCATTTCGTATTCAAAAGAAATAATTAAGAAAGGTAGTTAAATGACTTTAGTCTTATTTCAAATGGACCCACTAAATAAAATTAATAAATCTACTGATTCAACTTACCTTCTAGCAGTAGAATCTATAAAAATTGGTTTTAATGCAATGTATTGCAACCCAAATAATGTATCCATAGATTCTAAGGATTTAGTTGTAGAAGCATCTCAATTAAGATTAAAAAATAATGAATTGGAAATAAAAAAAAATACTAAAAAAAAAATTGCTATATCTAAATTTGACGTGGTTCTCATTAGACAAGATCCCCCGTTTAATATGAATTACATTACAAATACTTATTTACTTAATACTGAAAAAAATAAAAGAAAACCCTTTTATATTAATGATCCGCAGGGTATTAGAAATTTTAGTGAAAAAATCTTCCCTTTGTTTTTTAAAGATTACATTCCTGACACATCAATCACAGCAAGCAAGGAAGTAATAAATAACTTCTTGGTCAAACATAAAAAAATAGTTGTGAAACCATTATACGAAAAAGGAGGGAATGGTGTTTTTGTGTTAGAATATAAATCTAAGAATAAAAATACTATAATATCGAAACAAACAAAAAAGTTTTCTAGTCCAATTATATTACAAAAGTACTTACCCTTGATTATAAAAGGGGACAAGAGAATATTATTAATAAATGGAAATCCTGTAGGTGCAGTAAATAGAGTTCCATTAAAAGGCTCTTTCATAGCTAATTTACACCTTGGAAGTCATGCAAAAAAAACCCATCTTACCAAAAGAGAAATTAAGATTTGCAGTGAACTAAAACCTTTTCTCAAAAAAAATGGTCTTTTTTTTGTTGGAATCGATGTAATAGGGGGACAACTTACGGAAATTAACGTAACTTCCCCCACAGGAATAAAACAAATAAATGAGTTAAACCAGACTAAAATAGAAACTCTGTTTTGGAAGGAAGTTCTTAAAAGAACTATCTAAGGAACAAGACGACCAAGTTTATTTCCTCCTAAAATATGAAAATGTAAATGAGGAACCTCTTGTCCACCATTGACTCCTACATTGCAAACTATTCTGTAACCATCTTCAAGCGAAAGTTGTTTAGTTATTTCTCCTAAACTCCTAAAAAAATTACAATAAAATTCAGAGTCTGAATCTGAATAAAAATCTATGAAACTACAAAACTTTTTTTTTGGTATAACTATAATGTGAATTTGCGATTGTGGATTAATATCATTAAAAGCTAGAACCACTTCGTTTTCAAAAACTTTTTCGCAAGGTAAATTGCCCTCCAGGATCTTGGCAAAAACATTTTCATCATTATATTCTTTAATATTTATCATAAAAAATTATTTTTCTTCAGCTCGCATTCTTCTTTTTAATACCCTAAAAACATCGTCAGGAGAAATACCCGAAAATTCAAGTAAAACAAATAAATGATAAATTAAATCCGCAGATTCTTCAGCTATTTCGTCTTTTCCCTCAGATAGAAAAGCAGTGATTGTTTCAATAGCTTCTTCTCCAACTTTATTTGCTATTTTTTGTTTTCCGTGTTTAAACAAACTTGCAGTATAGGATTGTTCAATGTCCTTGCTCTTATTTCTTTTAATAATCTCTACAAGGAGATCTAGGATTTCAGATTCTCTTTTCATAAACAACCATGATTTAATAATCTAATCTTACGGGAATACCCTTTGATTTCAAATGTTTTTTAACCTCGGTCAAACTATAATTTCCAAAATGAAAAATTGAGGCAGCTAACACAGCAGATGCTCCCCCTTCAATAACCCCATCAGATAAATGATCAAGTTTTCCAACACCTCCAGAAGCAATTAAAGGAATTGAAATCTCTTTTGATACTTTTTTCATTAATTCAATATCAAAACCTTTTTTTGTTCCGTCTTTATCCATTGAAGTTAATAGTATTTCACCAGCTCCCAAATCTTCGACTCTTTTAGACCACTCAATTACATCTTTTCCTGTGTTTTTTCTTCCACCATGCGTATATACATCCCAACTAGCTTTTTCATTTCTTTTCGCATCAATTGCTACGACTACACATTGAGTGCCAAAGTTTTTAGCGCCATCCGAAACCAACCTAGGATTAAGTATTGCTGAACTATTAATTGAAACTTTATCTGCACCTGCTAATAAAAATTTCCTCATATCACCGATGCTTCGAATTCCCCCTCCAACAGTTAAAGGAACAAAACACTGGTTCGAAGTTTTTTGAACTACATCAAGCATTGCATCTCTACCATCAGAACTAGCAGTAATATCTAAAAAGATTATTTCATCAGCACCCTCATCACTGTAAATTTTTGCTTGATCAGCGGGATCACCTGCATCTTTTAAATTTATAAAATTTATACCCTTTACTACTCTTCCATTATTAACGTCCAAACACGGTATAACTCTTATTTTTAACATAAAATTTCTATTGCATCTTGAATAATAAACTTTCCCTCATAAATGGCCTTGCCAGAAATCACTCCTTCTAAATTTTCTTTTCTTAAATTTTTTAATTTTTTTAAGTCGTCTAAAGAGGAAACACCTCCGGATGCAATAACATTTATTTTTGTTGAATCAAGCAAATGAACTATTTGCATGAAATTCATTCCTTTAAGTAAACCATCTTTATTTATATCCGTAAATATTATTGACGAAACTCCAACTCCCTCGTATCGCTTTGCTAATTCAACTGTAGTGATTGAACTAGTTTTTGACCAACCCTCAACTGCAACCATATTATCTTTTGAGTCAATACCAACTACAATTCTTCCAGGAAATTTTTTACAAGCTTCAATAACAAACTGAGGATTGTTTTTTGCAATAGTTCCAAGAATAACTCTATCAATAGAATTTAAAAAAAACTCTTCTATTGTTTTAATGCTTCTAATTCCTCCACCAACTTGCAAATTACAATTTGTTTTTTTTTTTATTTCAAAGATTATTTTTTGATTGCATGGGTTTCCATTAAATGCACCGTCAATATCAACAATATGAATCCACTCACAGCCCATATTGGAAAATTGTGTTGCCTGATTTATAGGATCTTGATTATAAACTTTAATTTTACTTAATTGACCCTTTTGCAGCCTTATACATTGTCCGTTTCTTATATCTATAGCAGGATAAAAAATCATATATTAGGATCCCAGGAAATAAATGATTCTAAAAAGTCCAATCCGAATTTTTGACTTTTTTCTGGATGAAATTGAGTTCCTAAAATATTTTCTAATCCAATCATTGCTGTAATCTCTGTGTCATATTCTGTTGATATAAGTTGTGAAAGTTTATTTTTAACTTCGAAAACATAACTATGGACAAAATAAGCATTTATATCTTCTCCATCAAAAACTCCTTTGGAATTTAAAAAATTAATAAATGAATGAGTGTTTTTTATTTTTAAATTATTCCAACCAATATGTGGTATTTTTAGTAATGGATCTTTAGTTCTAATTTTTTTAACCTCTCCCTGAATCCACCCAAAACCCTTGTTAATTCCATCCTCATGCCCCTTATTTGCAAGCATTTGCATTCCAACACATATTCCTAAAAATGGTTTTTTTTTTACCAAAACGTTTTCAGAAATACTTTCAAAGAGCCCTGGTTGTGAACGAAGACCATTTAAACATCCTTTGAAAGAACCTACTCCAGGCAAAATAATATAGGAAGAATCTTTTATCTCTTTAGGATTACTGGTAACAATGATTTTCTGACAAAGAGTTTTCTTTGACAGGACTTTATTCAATGCATTATAAACTGATTTCAAATTTCCAGAGCCGTAGTCAATAATTGATACGCACTTCATATCAATTTTTATTCATTAGATAAAGGAATAGGGCTTCTTTCTTATTAGATGAAGAAACTACCTTTTTTAAATGAAAATCTTTTCTGTGTGTTAAATTATCAATTAAAATCTGATTTCCAAAAAAACCCCAGAACAATGATGTTGCAAAAAAATACATGAACAAGAAAAATGGATCAATAATCAAATAAAAGAAACAGATTGTTAAAAAAATCGAGAAAAAATACCAAATTATAGAATAAATCCATAATTCATTGGTTATTCCCCAAAAAAAAACAAACAAAAATGCTTTCCAAGAAAATCCTAGCCTAACAATCTCGATATTTTTTTTTTTTTCTAAAAGACAAAAAACGCTCATAAATTATAAAGAACCTCCCAGAGTCCCTTTTGTTGAAGGAATTTCCCCCGCTCTTTTTATATCAAATTCAACTGCTTTTCTTAAAGCCCTTGCAAGACCCTTAAAACATGACTCTATAATATGATGCGAATTCTCCCCATATAAGTTTTCTACGTGAAGAGTAATGCCAGCATTTTGAGCAAATGCCTGAAACCACTCCTTGAAAAGTTCAGTATCCATTTGACCGACTTTGGGTGTAGGAAAGTTTACCTTCCACACAAGATAAGGTCGATTAGAACAATCAACAACAACTCTTGATAGTGTTTCGTCCATTGCTGATAAGGCTTGACCAAATCTACTTATACCAGATCTATCTCCAAGTGCATTATTAAATGCTTCACCTAAAGCTATCGCTGAATCTTCCGTAGTATGATGATAATCTACATGAAGGTCTCCTTTGACTTTCAGCTGTATGTCGATCATACTATGCTTAGATAATTGATCTATCATGTGATCTAAAAAACCAATTCCAGTATTATTTTCTGATTTGCCTGATCCATCAAGAAAAACTGTAGTTTCTATATCTGTCTCTTTTGTTTTTCTAGCTATTGTGTGTTTTCGCATTTTTATGTAACTTAATATTTAAAAAAAATTTATATACATTAATATCACAAAAACATATAAAAATTCTATTCAATTCAATTTTTATTATATAACGAAGTATTGAAAATAATGGAAAATGAAAAAAATTTAAAATGGAAAGGGACTACCGTCGTTTCCGTGAGAAAAAAAAACGAAGTTGTAATTGCCGCTGACGGACAGGTTACCTTAGGAGATACAGTGATAAAAGCTAACGCTAAAAAGGTTAGAAACTTGTCAAACGGAAAAGTTCTAACTGGTTTTGCTGGTGCAACAGCTGATGCATTCGCTTTGTTCGAAAGACTTGAATCAAAACTAGAGAAATCATCTAACAATCTGATGAGAGCATGTGTAGAGTTAGCTAAGGATTGGAGAACCGATCGATACTTGAGAAGATTAGAAGCAATGATGCTTGTTGCAGACAAAGATATTAGTCTAATTCTAAGTGGAACTGGAGACGTATTAGAGCCAAATAACGGTTTAATGGCTATAGGATCAGGTGGAAATTATGCTCTTGCTGCAGCTCAGGCATTAAGTTTCTCCAAGCTTAGTGCAGAGGATACTGCGAAAAAAAGCCTGGAAATTGCGGCTGATCTATGTATCTACACAAACAAAAATATACTTATAGAAAAAATTTCTTATTAATTATGACATCATTCACTCCCAGAGAAATTGTTTCAGAATTAGATAGATTTATTGTGGGGCAAAAAAATGCTAAGAGATCTGTTGCTATTGCATTAAGAAATAGATGGAGACGACAACAAATAAAAGAATCACTTAGAGATGAAGTTCTTCCAAAAAATATTCTTATGATAGGTCCAACGGGTGTTGGAAAGACAGAAATTGCTAGAAGACTTGCAAAACTAGCACAAGCCCCGTTTATCAAAGTAGAAGCAACAAAATTCACCGAAGTTGGATATGTTGGAAGAGATGTCGAACAAATAATAAGGGACTTATTAGAAATTGCAATTACTCTCAATAAAGAAACCTTAAAAGACGAAATTAAAGCAAAAGCAGAAATAAATGCAGAAAAAAGAGTTATAGACGCTTTAGTAGGAGATTCTTCAACAGATCAGACAAAAAATAAATTCAAAAAAATGCTGCGTTCAGGGGAATTAGATGATCAAGAAATCGAAATTGAATTAGAATCCAAAGGAAACATGCCTCTGAAATCCATGGAAATTCCTGGCATGCCAGGTGGTATGATGGGGATGCTAAACCTAGGAGATTTATTAGGAAAAGGGTTTAATCAAAAAAAGGAAAAAAGAAAACTCTCAGTTAAAGAGTCATATAATTATCTTATTGAGGAAGAATCTGAAAAATTAATTGATAATGAAAGTTTAATTAAGAGATCTATAAACAACGTTGAGAATGATGGAATTGTTTTTTTAGATGAAATAGATAAAATATGTGGGAAGAGCAGCCAAAGCTCCGGAGAAGTTAGCAGAGAAGGTGTGCAAAGAGACCTTTTACCTCTTATAGAAGGTACTACTGTATCAACAAAATATGGTACGATCAAAACCGACCATATCTTATTTATTGCCTCCGGTGCTTTCCATATTTCTAAACCATCAGATCTTTTACCTGAACTTCAAGGAAGGCTTCCAAATAGAGTAGAGTTGTCTGCCCTTACAAAAGAAGACTTTGTATTAATATTAAAAGAACCAGAAAATAATTTAATTAAACAATATATTGAGTTAATTTCAACAGAGGAAGTCAAATTAACATTTTCAGAAAGCGCAATCTCTGAAATTGCCGAGATTGCGACTAAAGTTAATGAGGAGGTTGAAAATATTGGCGCAAGGCGTCTTCATACTATTTTAGAAAAAGTACTAGAAGAAATTAGCTTCTCTGCTTCTGATAAAAAAGTTCAAGAAATAAACGTAGATAAAAAGTATGTTAGGAAACAACTCGAAGATGTTTTTCAAGATACTGACGTTAGTAAATTTATTTTATAGTCTTTTTTAAATAAACTAAAATCGCTCCTTCTCCTCCCATATTTTTTGGAGCAAAGTCAAACCAAATAATAAATCTTGATAATAAAACAGAATTTAGACACTGTGGAATCACTTCTTTTAGAACTCCTTTTCCTTTCCAACCATTTTCAACACCCAATCTTTTTCCTTTACCAGTAATTATTAAAATTAATCTATTATTCATTTCATAATTGTTTTTGACAAAATTAACAACTCGCGTTTTTGATTCATTCACTTTACATCCGTGAAGATCTAAAACAGAATTAATTTTTATTTTTCTTTTGATAATCTTAGAAAGTAAATTTTTATCAATTTCTTTTTTATTAATTTTTTTTTCACTTAAAATCTCTAAATCTGAGAAATCAGTATCAAGATGAGGCAATTCATTTTTTGTAGAATTAGTCAATGGAAGTTTTTTATTTATAAATTGTTGTTGGTTTTTATTTTTTAACGGTTTAACACTTTTTAAAAAATTTTCCCAATAAATGTTATCATTTTTACTCATTATTTCTCACTGATTGGAATTAATAAAAATAGTTTCAAATTTTTTTTTAATATTCCTGCAACTGCTTCAGCTTCTTTCCCTCTTCCAATAAATAGATCTGCTCGATTATAACCATTAATAGCTGCACCAGTATCATGAGCAATTACTGGTTTATTGTAAATAAAATTATCAGTTTTAATCAAGAATGGAACCCCAAATGGATAAATAGAACTATCAATTGCTATGCTAATATTAGGAATTAATTCAATATTCATTGCCCCTTTAGAATGACTTTTAAAATCTCCAGAGTCTTTAAAGAAGATAAATCTTTTGTTGTAATTAAAGATATTTTCAGACTTTTCTAAATTCTCATTTAACCAATGCTTAATAGACTGCAAGGAAATATCTTTTTGATTAATTTTTCCAGAATTAATTAAAACCTTTCCAATAGAGGTATATTCAAACCCATTATTGCCTGAGTAAGCTATTTTTCTTTTTTCTCCATTTCTTAAAACGCCTATTCCTGATCCTTGAATATGCAAAAAAAATAAATCTATATTGTTATTTGTCCAAAATAAAACATTTTCATCATTGTATGATTTTAGAATTATTTTTCTTTCTCCGAATAGGTTCTTAGATTTCTTTAATATTGGAAATTTAAATTCACCATCTTTTTTTTTAGAAATTTCAATCAAAGGTTCATAATATCCAGTCAAAAGTCCGGGTTTTTGATTATTAGAGATCAAGTGAAAATTTTCTTTAAGAAAGCTTGTATTAAATTCATTCTTTTTATCAATTTTATTACATAAACTTTCCCAGCTTTTAATTGTTCCAAATGGTGTAGTTAGTTTATTTTCCTTAATTTTTAGGTAAAATTTTTTTTTACAAGATGTTTTTAACGACAAAAAGAAGTTATTCAAATCTTCGGTATTGATTTTAAAAAAAGGCTCAATTTTAAAATTCTTTGTATTTGCTTGTTCAGGGGATAAAAAAATTAATATTAAAAAACAAAACCAAAAATTTTTCAATTTAAACTATTTTACTTCTGAAATATTCAATAATGACCAATTCGGATTTTTAGATTTTAGTTTTCTAAAAAACATCCACTCTTCTTGAATAGTTAAAATTTGATTCACATCACCATCAAGTACATTGTCTTTGCTATCTTTAGTAACATGAATCTGCTCGCTATCGTATCTTACACAAATTTCGGCGTTATTATTTTCTAGATTAACATCGACAATTTCTGGTTTATTAATTCCTATGATTGTAACTTCGAATATCTGCTTTTTTTTAATTCTATTTTCAATAGCTTTTTTATATTCTAAAAAAATATCTTTCTCTAAAAGAGCTTCAAGAGCCTTAACATTATTGTTAGCATAAGCATTCAAGATATATTCAAATGCTTTCTTTGCTTTATCTAAAAACTCATCCATTTCGAAATTTTTTTCAATTTTTTTAATTTTATTTAACGAATCATTAATTTTTTTATCTGGGTGAAATGATATATTTATCTCAGAGTTTTTATTTCTAAATTCTGTTTTAATTGTATTGTCTGGGTTTGATTCTTTGTAACTTTTTTTAGCTACTCCAAAATCTCGCGCACTTTTAGTTTCATTTCCAGTCTTTTTTCCCAATACACTTCTAAGTCTATTAAAAATAAAAACTGCAATCATAGCTAATATTAAAATATCAAAATAAGGAATATTTCCCATTTATTGCTCCAAGTTAGTTTGTCAATGTACTTATATACAAATAACAGTATAAAATATAGGATTTATAATATATTGTTCTTCATAAATAAGAAAGAATTTATGGAAAACAACAAAAAAAACAACGAAAAGAGCTTTCAGTTTATTATAAATGCACAATATTTAAAGGATCTATCTTTTGAAAGCCCTAAAGCGCCTAACTCCTTAAAAAGTTTTGATAAGAAACCAGAGATAAAGGTTGATGTTGATATAAGAACTAAACCGCTCAAGGATCACGGTGAAAATATTTTCGAGGTAGATCTAATTATGAAAGGGATAACTTCTATTGAAAAAGAGACTATTTTTCTGATTGAAGGAACCTATTCAGGTATTTTTACAATAGTCAACGCCCCTAATGATGTTTTAGAGAAAATTCTATTAATAGAATGCCCAAAATTTCTTTTCCCATTCTTAAGATCAGTAATTGCAAATAGCACTCGAGACGGGGGTTTTCCTCCGTTAATGATAACGCCCATTGATTTTGTAAATTTATACGAAAAAAATAAAAAAAATTAATCTTTAATTTTCTTCCAAATTGAATTTTTTAGTTTTTTAAGCAAATCGTTGTGTTGCTCGATCTGAGCGCTAGTCAATTTTATAATTGGAGTTTTTTTTCTCTTTTTAACAGTTTTTTCATTTTGACTCGTCTGTAAAAGTTTTTCATTAAATAAAAATTTATGCTGTTTACCACCAATTAATTCTAAATATACTTGAGCTAAAAGAAAACAATCTGTTTTCGCGTCATGTTTTAACCTTTGTTCGAGACTTATGTCAAATCTTCTACATAATGCATTAAGATTAACTTTGCTGCCTGGAAATTTCTTTCTAGCAAGGACTAAAGTACAAATGACTTTTTCTTCATCAATTAAAGCAAAATTATTTCTTTTTAATGAGTTATTAATCATGGTCAGATCAAACTGAGCATTATGTATAATTATTGGTGATTGCCCTATAAATTCGATACATTCTAAAACGTTCTGATCAAACAATTCAAAATCTTTTAAATATTCATTAGATAAACCATGAATTTCTTGAGCTTCTTGTGAAATCTCAATATCACCTGGGCTAAAAAATTTATGATACACTTCTCCGGTAGGAATATCATTTACCAATTCAACACAAGCGATTTCTATAATTCTATCTTTATGGAAATCTAAACCGGTTGTCTCTGTGTCAAGTATGATTTTTCTCATTACATTTTATTATAAAAATTATATATATTTGGCCATACTTTTTTTTTATTTAAATTTTTAATTTTATTGATAAATAATATTAATTTTTTTCTTACATAATTTTTACCATTTCCAGTGTTAATTTTTAAAGAAATAAATTTATTATATTTTAAATTATTATATTTTTGTTTATTCATAATGTTTATAAACTTTTTCTTATTCATGGTTGGCCTTTTTAATACTCTTTGAGATTGGACACTCATATTAATGTAAACGTAGATAATATAGTCAAATCGTAAATGGTTATTTTCTCGAAATAAAAGAGGAATATCAATAAAAACAATCTTTTCTTTTTGTAAGCAATTAGTACGAACAAATTGTTTTTCTTTTCTTTTAATCTTAGGATGCAATATTTTTTCCAACTTTAGTAGATCTTCGGGGTGTGAAAACACGTGATTTCCAAAAGCTTTTATATCAAAATGATTGTTGGTAATTATATTGTTTTCATTTTTTTTAAACGTAGATATAACTTCATCTTTAACATCACTTGTATTCATTAAAACTTTGGAACATTCATCACAGTCAAAAACATTATAACCTAAACCTTTTATAATCTTCGATGTAGTTGACTTTCCTGAACCTATTTTTCCAGTTAAACCTATTACTATCATTTTGTTATTTTAATTGTTCTTTCATTTCAACTATTTCTCTCTCTTTAATTTTTATTCCAAACCATTTATAGAAAGAATACGCAGCTTGTCTTACTAACATTCCTAGTCCGTTTTGAATATTAAAACCTTTTATCTCTGCATCATTAAGTAATAATGTTTTTGATGGCGAGTAAATTATATCAAAAACTAAAAGCTTATTTTTACAGTTTTTATAACTTAATGTTATTTTTTCATGCTTGTTCATCCCAAAAGAAGTTGTGTTAATAACAAGATCAATATTTTTTGATATTTCTTTATTCTCCCAAGCTTGAAAGTCAACTTCTGTGTTTTTGGAATTTAATTCACTTATTAAATGTGCTGCTTTTTCTTTATTACGATTTGAAATTGTTATTTTTCTTAACTTTGCTTTTAATAGATAATAAATTATACCTTTTGCAGCTCCTCCAGCTCCCAGTAAAAAAACTTCGGATTTCTCCGTTAATTTATAGTTTGCATCTTTCATTAGAGAGTTCATAAAACCGATACCATCAGTATTAGTACCTATGATCCTTTTATTTTCTAAAAAAACAGTGTTGACCGCGTTACATGCCTTTGCTATTTCATCACATGCATCTAATTTTGGTATTATTTCATTTTTATAAGGCAGAGTAATGTTAATTCCTTTAAGGTTTCCTTTCCGAATTTGATCGATAATTAGTCTTAATTCTTCTTTTTCAACTTCTTTTTTAAAATATCTACAATCTAGGTTATACTTCTTTAACCAAGTATTATGTATATCAGGTGACTTAGAATGGTTAATTGGATTTCCAATTACTAGTAATCTCATTTTTTTTTATCTTTTTTATAAATTTATTAATAGGAAAGCCTTGGATTGTTTCAATGTGCCCTTTAAGTATTTGGATGCAATCAAGTTTATCACTTTCTATCTTGTAACCTCCTAAAACAGTTAAAACTTCCTTTTCATTATTATTTATATATTTTTTTATTTTATCTATACTTGTTTTGTTCATTAATATCTTCGCTGTTTTTGTTGTGTTCCAAATATATTTTTTCTTGTGCATAATGAAAATTGAGCTTATTAATTTATATTTTTGATCTTGAAGTAAAATAAATAATTTCAATGCATCTTTTTTTGATTTTGCTTTTGAAAAAATTTTATTTTTATATACAAGGATCTGATCTGACCCTATAACTATTTGTTTCGGATAATCTTTTCCTATTGAATAGGCTTTTCTCCTGGCTATTTCTTCAACCACCTTCTTTGGTTTTGAACTACTCATCTTATTCCGTATTTCTTGTTCGTTGACTGTGTGGATCATAGTTCTTGCATTAATTCTGTATTTTTTCAGTATTTTGATTCTTGTTTCGCTTGATGAGGCTAAAATAATAGTGTTTTGTGGAAAAGTGCTCTTTTTTATATTTTCAAAATTTTTATTCATTTAATTCTTTTTTGTATCATGACTTTATTAACAGGTGTATAGCTCTTATTTTTTTTTTTGGAATTTAAGGATAATTATGTTGATATTTTAATCCCTATTATACTTCTTGATATGTCTTGCTTTTTTTTACTTATTAATTTTTTTCCCACATGTTATTATTTAATAAGTAATGTATGTTCTGTGAATATTTATTTATCTTATTTATTAACATGCTCAACAACAACAACAACCTTTATATAAATTCATAGTTGTATATGTTAATAAAAAGTCTTTTATCTTCTAAAAAATACAGTTCCTCTAAAATTCCTATTTGGTTTATGAGACAAGCAGGACGGTATTTACCAGAATATCGCAAATTAAGATCTAAATATTCTTCTTTTCTTGACATCTGTTTTTCCCCAAAAATAGCAGCAGAAATTTCATTACAACCAATTAAAAGATTTGATTTAGATGGTATAATTTTATTTTCTGATATTTTAGTTATACCTCATGCTTTAGGTCAAACAGTAAATTTCAAAGAAAACATAGGACCCATTTTAAAGCCAATTGAAACATTTAAAGATTTGAAAAAGAATACAGCAGAAGAATGGGATGAGACATTAAATCCAATTTATGAAACCGTAGATATATTAAAGAAAAAAAAAAAAAGATAAAACCTTAATTGGATTTTGCGGCAGTCCTTTTACGGTTTTAACTTATATGATAGAAGGTCAAACATCAAAAACTCATAGAAAAACCAAGTTATTTTTGTTGAATTATCCAGATCAAAGTAAAATTATAATAAAAAAATTAATAGATATTTCTATTCATTACTTAAGTCGACAAATAGAAGCAGGAGTCGATGTGGTTCAATTATTTGAATCATGGAGCGGAATATTAGAAAAGGATTTATTTGAAGAATATATAGTTAAGCCAAATAGAAAAATTGTAGAAAGATTAAAGCAAAAATATAATATTCCTATAATTTTATTTCCAAGAAATTCAGGCATAGAAACAAAGCAAATAATAAAAAAGATAAAATTAGATGGATTATCTATTGATTTGAAAACACCAAATAAGATATTAAAATTATGCAAAAAAGAAAAAATTATAGTGCAGGGAAGGTTAGATCCATTAAGATTATTAGTGGGAGGAAAACAGATGGAAAAAGAGATAGAGAAAATAATATTATCTTTAAAGAATAACAGATTAATTTTTAATTTATCTCATGGAATTTTGCCTGAAACACCTATAAACAATGTAGAGCAAATGATAAAAAAAGTTAGAAGTTATGAAGTTACCTGAAGAACATCCTACAATCCCTAAATCAAAAATAGGAGTATTATTAATAAACTTAGGGACTCCAGATAATACAGATTATTTTTCAATGAGACGTTATTTAAATGAATTCTTATCAGACAAAAGAGTTATTGAAATACCATCTTATATTTGGCAACCAATTTTAAAAATGTTTATTTTAACGTTTAGACCAAAAAAATCAGGGAATTTATATAAAAAAATATGGAATAAAGACTTAAATGAGTCGCCCTTGAGAACTATGACTAGGAAGCAAACAGAATTAATAAAATTTTCATTTAATAAAGAAACGAAAATATATTGGGCAATGCGATACGGAAATCCGTCGATTAAAGATAAAATACAAGAAATGCAAAAGGAAGGATGCACAAGGATTTTAATTTTTCCTTTATATCCTCAATATTCTGCGACAACGACAGCTACGGTAATGGATAAAGTTTTTGAAAAACTTCAAAGGACAAGATGGCAACCAACAATTAGGACGGTGCCCCCTTTTTATGATAATAAGGTTTATATTAATACGTTAGTAAAAATTATAAAAAACCATTTACTCAAATTAAGCTGGAAACCTGATGCATTATTATGTTCATTCCATGGAATACCTAAAAAATATTTTGAAAAAGGAGATCCTTATCATTGTCATTGTGCGAAAACGACGAGATTGATAAAAGAAAAGTTAAAAAATAATATAAAAAATGTAGAAATTTGTTTTCAATCACGTTTTGGTCCCCAAGAGTGGTTGCAACCATATATGCAAGATAAGTTCAAAGAATTAATTTCTAGAAATATGAAAAAGATTTGTGTAATAGCTCCAAGTTTTGTTTCAGACTGCCTTGAAACTTTAGAAGAAATAAAAATGGAAGGAAAAGAAGATTTTATAGGTCAAGGAGGAGAAAAGTTTTCGTATATATCGTGTATAAATGACGATAAAAATGCAAAAAATATGTTCGTGGAAATTATAAAGAGAGAACTTAGCGGGTGGATGTAGTTTTTCAATATAATTTATTAAAAAGTTTACATATTATCTTTATGACAACTTGGATGGCAGGATTATTTTATTTACCACGATTATTTGTTTATCATAGTAATTCAAAAATAGGTTCAGAACAAGATAAAACTTTCCAGATTATGGAAAGAAAGTTAATAAAATACATAATGAATCCTTCGTTAATAGGAGTATGGTTTTTGGGAATAGCTTTAATTTTTTACTCTGAAGGTATACCGCTTTGGTTAAGTTTAAAGATGGTTTTAGTTTTTCTTGTAACATTATTTCATATTTTTTGTATAAGGGAAAGTTACAAATTTAAGTACAATAACAATATAAAGTCTGCATTTTTTTATAGAGTAATAAATGAAATACCTACGATTCTTTTTATATTGATAGTGTTTTTAGTGATATTTAAACCATTCGTTTGACAATTATAATTTCATGCCTTACAAAGAAGTATCTAAAAGCTTAAATCCCTTAAGTTTATAAACAGGTTTAATATGCATTTAAAAGATCTAAAAGAGAAAAATCCTTCGGAACTTCTAAAGATAGCGGAAGAGTTAAAAATAGAAAATGCAAGCACTTTAAGAAAGCAAGACATGATTTTTGCAATTTTAAAACAAATGGCATTAAATCAAACTGCAATTTTTGGAGAAGGAGTTTTAGAAATTTTACAAGACGGTTTTGGTTTTTTAAGATCACCAGAAGCAAATTATCTTCCTGGACCAGATGATATATACGTTTCTCCATCTCAAATAAAAATGCACAGCTTAAGAACAGGTGATACGGTTGAAGGAGAAATGAGAGCTCCAAGAGAATCAGAAAGATACTTTGCAATAACAAAAATAGACAAAATTAACTTTGATAGTATAGAAAAAGCAAAACAAAGAATTAATTTTGATAATTTAACGCCTTTATATCCAGAAGAAAAAATAAACATGGAAATAGAGGATCCAACAAAAAAAGATATTACAAACAGAGTCATGGATTTGATTGCACCCCTTGGAAAAGGACAAAGAGCTTTAATTGTTGCTCCACCAAGAACAGGTAAAACAGTTATGCTTCAGAATATCGCTCACTCAATTACTACTAATCATCCTGAAGCATATTTGATCGTTCTTTTAATTGATGAACGACCTGAAGAGGTCACCGATATGATTCGATCTGTAAAAGGGGAAGTTGTTTCTTCAACATTTGATGAACCGGCAGTAAGACACGTCGCTGTTGCAGAAATGGTAATATCAAAAGCCAAAAGATTGGTAGAACATAAAAGGGATGTTATAATTTTGCTAGATTCAATAACTAGACTTGCAAGAGCATATAATACTCAGGTTCCAAGTTCTGGAAAAGTTTTGACAGGCGGTGTGGACGCTAATGCTTTACAAAGGCCTAAGAGATTTTTCGGTGCAGCGAGGAATATTGAAGAAGGGGGTTCACTTACAATTATTGGGACAGCCCTTGTTGATACAGGCTCAAGGATGGACGAAGTTATATTTGAAGAATTTAAGGGCACAGGAAATTCAGAAATTATTTTAGACAGAAAACTCTCTGATAAAAGAGTCTTTCCCTCTATTGATGTTACAAAATCTGGAACGAGAAAAGAGGAGCTGCTAGTTGATAAAGATAATCTATCAAAAATGTGGGTATTAAGAAAAATCTTGATGCCAATGGGGGTTACAGATTCAATGGAGTTCTTAATAGACAAAATAAAAAATTCAAAAACAAACTCGGATTTTTTTGATTCAATGAATAGCTAGAAATCAAAAGAAAATAAATCTTTATCATCTAATCTTTTGGTGACTTTTTTCTGCTCATTTACTATACCATATGTTAATGATTGATTTTAAAGATACTATATATGCCTTATCCTCGCCTTGGGGCATATCAGGCGTAGCAGTTATCAGAGTATCTGGCTCACAAAGCAGAAAAATTTTGAAACAACTCTGTAGCTTGTCCAACCCTATTTCAAGAAAAGTATATTTAAAAAGTGTATTTGATCTTGATAAAAACCTAATTGATAAAGGTTTAGTTAGCTTTTTTGAATCACCTTATTCATTTACTGGTGAAGATGTAATAGAATTTCATTTACATGGAAGTAATGCTGTGGTCAGAAAGTTACTTAGCACTATCAATAAATTTAAGGGATTAAGACCTTCTGAACCAGGAGAATTTTCAAAAAGAGCATTTATAAACAAAAAAATTAATCTATTAGAAGCAGAAGGAATAAATAATTTAATTAATGCAGAAACAGAACAACAAAGACAAATCGGTGTATCACAATCATTTGGCTCACTCAATAAAGTTTGCAATAGATGGAAGGATCAAATGCTTGAAATTTCATCTATTGTAGATGCACAGATTGAGTTTGAGGAAGAGGATGAAAATATTGTTAAAAAAGATATTAAGAAAGGATTATTAAATATTGTAAAAGAAATAAAAAAAGCGCTTCAAGTATTCGAAATTTCATCTCAAATAGTGAGCGGTTTGGATGTACTAATTTTTGGCCCACCAAATGCTGGAAAATCAAGTATGTTTAATTTAATTAATAAGGAGAAAAAATCCATAGTCTCAAAGCAATTAGGAACAACTAGAGATCAAATCACCTCAGCAATAAACCTTGATGGTTTTAAAATAAATTTGTTGGATTCAGCAGGTTTGAGGATCTCTGTTGAAAAAGTTGAGAAAGAAGGAATTCAAAGAACATTAAAATCTTTAAAAAAAATTAAGCGGTTAATTTTAGTTTTATCTCCGGACTCTTTAAAAGATAAAAATATAAATTTTTTAACTGAGCGTATTTCTAACATAAAAGACCAGCGATTACTTGTAGTGTATAATAAATCTGATCTTAAATGCTCTAAAGATCAGAAAAAGTTATGGATTAGCAGGGTGCCAAGTTTGAAGAATTATCGCAGTATATCAATATCTTGTGTTTCAAATGATAAAAATCACAAAATGTATATAAAAATCATTAAAGCAATAAAGAATACTTTTTTTAAAATAAATCTTAAAAATAGTGAAGATTATTTTTTTACAGAATTAAGACATAAAGAGCACTTGAAGAAAGCCTTGAGGTTTTTAGAACAAGCATGTAGTCTGTCAATAAAAATTGATATTTTGTCTGAGGAAATAAGGTTAGCCCTAGCAGAGCTTGAAAAGATAAACGGAAAAATTGATTTTGAAGATAAACTATCAATAATTTTTAGTAAGTTTTGTATAGGTAAGTGATAATGTTTCATGTGAAACAAAAAGAATATGATGTGATCATACTAGGGGGAGGCCACGCTGGAACAGAGGCAGCTTTTGCAGCATCTCGACTAGGTGTAAAAACGGCCTTAATAACTTTTAGCTATAATGACTTAGGGCAAATGTCATGTAATCCTGCTATGGGCGGCTTAGGAAAAGGTCATTTGATAAAAGAAATTGATGCCCTTGGTGGATTAATTGGCCTTGCTTCTGATGCTTCAGGGATTCATTTTAGAATGTTAAATCAAACTAAGGGGGAGGCCGTTAGAGGCCCAAGAGCTCAAATAGACCGTAATTTTTATAAAAAAAATATCAGATTATTATTAGAGGATGAGCGTATCGATATAATTGAGGATGAAATCGTAGATATTAATATTTGTAATATAAGTAAAACCAATAAGTCTAGACGTGTTAGTTCAATTGAAACAATAAAAAATGGAACTATAAAATGTAGTTCTCTAATTGTTACGACTGGTACTTTTCTTAGGGGTTTAATTTATTTAGGGTCAAAAAAATGGCAAGCTGGCAGACTTGGATCTCTGCCGTCGTTAAAGCTTGCAAATTTTTTTGATAAATATAAGTTTTCAATAAAAAGATTGAAAACTGGAACACCACCAAGGCTATTATCTTCAAGCATTAACTTTAAAAAATGTTTTATTCAAAAAGGAGATATAAGGCCAACTCCTTTTTCTTTTTTAAACAGCAAAGTATCTCAAAACCAAATTCCTTGTTATATAACCCGAACTACAAAACAAGTGCATAAATTAATTAATAAAAATTTAAAATTATCTCCTATGTATAATGGAAAAATAAAAAGCAAAGGACCGAGATATTGTCCATCTATAGAAGATAAAGTTAAAAGATTCAAAGATAAAGATAGTCATCAGATTTTTTTAGAACCAGAAACAATTTTGAACGAAATAACTTATCCTAATGGGATTTCTACTGCGCTGGATAAAAATGTCCAAAAACAATTCTTGCAATTAATTCCTGGACTTGAAAAAGTCAAAATAGAAAAATATGGCTACGCAATTGAGTATAACTCCATTGACAGCATAGAGCTAAATAAAAATTATGAAACAAAGAAGATCAAGGGACTTTTTTTAGCTGGACAGATAAATGGTTCTACTGGATACGAAGAGGCTGCCGGGCAGGGAATTTTGGCAGGAATTAATGCTGCAAGAAAAGTACAACAAAAAAAAGAATTTATTGTTGATAGAACAGAAGGCTATTTGGGTGTTCTAACAGATGATCTCATGAAGGGGGGGCTAGAAGAGCCATATAGAATGTTTACATCAAGAGCGGAATATAGGTTAATGTTGAGAGCAGATAACGCAGATGAAAGATTAACACAAAAATCAATAGAACTAGGTTTGGCATGTAAAAAAAGAACTATGATTTGGAGAAAAAAGAAAACGGAACTCGATTTTGCTGAAAAAAAATTGAAATCTTTAAAAGCCTCCCCAAAGGAAATCTTGACCGGGGGGATTAAAATTAATCAGGACGGAAAGAAAAGAACTGCATATGAGATTTTGGGATTTACAAATTCAAATTGGAAAAAAATCGAAAATATTTGGCCGGAGCTATTAAAACAAAAGGTGACTAATTCTGTAAAAGAACAATTGAGAATAAAGTCTTCGTATTCAAAATATGTATTAAGGCAAACAATTGAGATAAATTCTCTAAAAAAAGACTCAGGGTTACTGCTAAAAGACAACTTTAAGATAGATGACTGTCCGGGTATTTCTAATGAAATCAAAGAAGTTATTTTAAAAAAGAAGCCTAAAAGCATCGGAGAAGCTGCGAATTTACCAGGAATGACCCCCGCTGCCGCTGCTTTGTTGTTGAGGCACGTGAAGAAGACTTTGTGAGACTTCCAACGCAAAGAGAAAGTTTTAAAAAAAAATTTAATGTTTCATGTGAAACAATGGTTTTGTTTGACTTGTATATAAAAATATTGCTAACGGAACAAAAAAAAAATAATCTGATTGGACCCGGAACGTTAGATAAAATTTGGTCACGACATTTTTATGATTCAGCTGTACTTTTAGATCTTATTGAATATGAATTACCAAAATTCAAAACTAAAAAATCATATACTTTGATTGATGTAGGTTCTGGAGCAGGATTTCCAGGTTTGGTTCTTTCGATTTTATTAACAGAGAAAAAGCTTGGTTTAAATGTTTATCTTGTTGACTCAAACAATAAAAAGATCTTATTTTTAAAAAAAGTTGCTGAAAACTTAGGACTTAAAGTTAATCTAATAAATGAAAGAGCTGAAAATGTTAAGAATAAAATTTTTGATTTTGTGGTATCCAGGGCCGTGGCTCCATTAGATAAGTTGTTAAGGATTATTTTCCCCTTAACTAATAGCCAAACGATTTTAATATTACACAAAGGGAAGTCTTGGAAAAAAGAATTTGGAATAATAAAAAAAAAGTGGAAGTTAGGAAGTTTAATTGTTAAAAATAATGAAGATGTTGAAAATTCAGAGGGAGTAATTCTGATAATTAAGAATCTGACTCCTGTATAATGAAAGAAAAAAAACAAAAATGAGAACAGTGTTTTCGGTAGTTAATCAAAAAGGAGGTGTTGGTAAAACAACAACAGCTGTTAATTTAGCCACAGCCTTATCAATTAGCGGAAAATCTTGTTTGGTTATTGATTTGGATCCACAGGGCAACGCAAGCACCGGCTTTTCTATTACCTCTGAACAGAGAAATCCTGGTGCATATGAAGTTTTAATGCAAAAAACTGGAATATTAGAAGCTATTAGGCCAACTGAAGTATCTGGACTTGGAATAATTCCATCCAGGGTAGAACTATCTAATGTTGAGCATGAGCTTTATGAATTTGAAAATAGAGAGTTTTTACTTAAGCGAGCAATTGAATCGCTTCCGGAAAGATACAATGCTGTAATAATTGACTGTCCTCCTGGTTTGGGTTTCTTAACGACTAATGCTTTAGTCGCTTCTGATAGAGTTTTAGTACCTTTGCAGTGTGAATTTTACGCTTTAGAAGGTCTTAGTCAAATACTTAGAGTTATTAAAAAAGTGAAATTAAATTTAAATTCAAATTTAAATTTAGATGGAATTCTCCTAACTATGTATGACCCAAGAAATAAATTAAGTTATCAAGTTGAAGAAGATGTGAGAGAAGTAATGGGTTCAATTGTATATAAAACTATTATTCCTAGAAATATCAAAATTTCTGAATCGCCATCTCATGGAAAGCCTGTTTTGTTGTATGATCACAAATGCATAGGTTCAGAAGCATATGTTAATTTGGCTGCTGAAGTTTTAAAAAGAGGAAGTTTTGGGGGATTAAATAAAAAATTAGTTTCTTGATTTAATAAAAAAAAAGGAGTTTAAATTTTGAAAAAAAAAAAGATTCAAAAAAAGTTAGGTACAGGTCTTTCATCTCTTCTTGTCAAAGATGAAGATTTAGCTCTAATTGTAAAAAAAGTGGGGAGACCACCTAAAAAAATAAAACCCGGTGAATATAAAAAAAATATCAGACCTCTGGCTTTTACGCCAAAAGATTCATCATCCTTAAAAGAAGTAGCGACTCATCATTTAGTGCCTGGAAAATTTCAACCAAGAAAAAATTTTGATATTAAAGAGATTGAAAATCTCGCTGAATCTATTAAGCAAAATGGGGTATTACAACCAATATTGGTCAGGCCATTAAATAATCGTGGTTCAAGTTATGAAATAATTGCCGGAGAAAGGAGGTGGAGAGCTGCTCAAGTTGCAAAACTTCATCAAGTACCAGTAATTGTAAAGAACTTTAATGATGAAACATCTCTTGGCGTTGCTCTTGTTGAAAATCTTCAAAGATCAGACCTAAATATTATAGAGGAAGCAGAAGGTTATAGACTATTAATGAATCAATTTGATTATACTCAAGAAAAACTATCTAGTCATATAGGAAAGAGTAGGAGTCATATAGCAAATTTATTAAGGTTATTATCTTTACCTCAAAGCGTTAAAACATATCTTGTTACTGGTCAACTATCTTACGGGCACGTAAGATCAATTATCACCTTAAATGAAAATGATTCCCAAGATATTGTTGCTCAAATCATTGATAAAGATCTTAATGTAAGAGAAGCTGAAAAATTAGTAAGAAAACTAAAAAGCTCTAATGAAAGTGAAAAAGGAAAAAAAGAAGTCTTTCCTGATCCTAATATCTTATCTCTAGAAAAAGAGTTAACATTATTACTGGGTTTAAAAGTTACCTTTACAAATTCAATAAAAAATAAGGGTTTTTTATCAATTCATTATGATAATTTGGAACAATTGGACCCTATTATTGATAAATTAAGGTGGAGGCCTAAATAGTTTTTTTATTGTGAAGTTTATTCCCAATCTTTGTAACAGAGAATATTAAAAATTTTGTTAGGTACTCAGACTTCTTTGCATTTTTTTTAATTTTCTTTTCCGCTTCAAGCAATCTTCCAAGAATGATTTCAATTGTCCTTTTTGGCCAAATTTTAACTTGTTCAATAAACTCTGATTCAAATTTAAAAAAAATTGGAGGGTACAGTGTTTTTATAGATTGAGAATATGATCCTAAAACTTTAAATTGCTCTTTGGAGTATAATATTTTAAAAAAATGTTTTACTAGCATATTTAAAATTGTTAAGTCGTTTATTCCATTTTTTTTTAAACTACAAAATATTTTATCAAACTTAGTTATTTTTCCTGAAACAGTCTCGTAAATAAAGTTTTCTAGTTCATAGCTACTACTATTACTAATTAGCACTTTTAACTGGATATCCGAGATAGTTTCTTTTTTTTTTAAATATAAAATTAATTTTTCAATTTCATTATAGATGAACCCCCGATTTTTACGCAGGCTAATAGACAAGTAATGTAATTGTTGGTCACTTAAATATAGATTTTCTGATTTTAACCTTTCAAGGATTATCTTTTTACATTCAAAAATAGAGTCTTCATAACAAGGGATTGAAATAATGTTTTCATTTTTTTCGAAAGTATTTCTTAGCTTGCTTTTTTTATTTAGTTCCCCCATTTTTATAATCATTTTAAAATCTGTTAAATTTTTATAATTAAATTTTAGTACTTTCTCGAGCTTCTCGGAGTTTTGGGAACTAAATAGTAATAGTTTTTTTTTACTAAAGATATCGTGTGAGTTTATATGATCAGAAATATAATGAGGGTCTTTAGAAATTGAATCATTATCACACGATATAATATCTATAAACCCTTGGTTTTCAGTAAATTCTTTTGAAAGCTTAGATGATATAGCATCAACTTTGCCAAAATTTGGACCATAAAATAAAAAAAAATTATGATTTATGTATTTTTTGAAATTTTTTTCAAATATCGAATCTTTGATCTTCAAGGATAAATCTTTCTCTTAGTTGGCATAGTAAGTACTAATGATGCAATTTCATTTGCGAGTGATTTTAGCAAATTTCTATTTGTTGTTTCTTCAGCAATTAAGTTCGCATAAGAATTTTCTCCTAAGTCAAAACTAGAAGATTGCCTTGCTTGACCGTTAGTTAGCTTACCTTTTTTATCAAACAAGACAAAGTCTGCATTATAACTTACTGCTTGTTTTGAGGTTGTTAGATCTTTCGATAAGCCAAGGCTAAATGAACTTCTCTTGAGTACTATAATAACTTTAAGTGAGGATTTTTTTTTACCAGAAACATGAATTCTCTCAGATAAAAAAATGTAAAGATTCTGATTATCTTGTCCCGCATACTTATTATTTGGATCATTTTTGATGATTAAATTGATATTATAGTCTAAAGCTTTTTCTTTTTCGGAATACAGAGGTTTAAAACCACAACCAACTGTAAGTAAAACTAAGAATAGGGATAATCTTTTCTTAAACATTTACAATATTAAATAACAAAGTTAATAATTTTGTTTTTTACAAATATTATTTTTTTAATTCTTAGACCCAAAATGTATGAAACACTAGTATTTTTTTTAATTTTTTCTAATACATTTTCTTTTTCTGAATCTTTAGCTATATTAATTGTAATTTTTTTTTTCCCGTTTACCTGTACAACAAGCGTCACATTATCAATTATTAAATATTTTTTATCAGTCTTTGGCCAATTTAGATTTACTAAACTATATTTAAATGCTCCAATATTTGCTAATTCTTCGGAAAAATGTGGTGTAATCAGATAAATTAATCTTAAAAAAATAGACCAACAGTAATTTTTACACTCGATACTTATCTCTGTACTAATAAAAATATTATTAGAAAATTCACGAAGCTTAGCTACGGCAGAATTAAATTTTTTTTCTTTAATCTCATTTGTGAAATTTGTGATAGTTTGATGGACAGTTTTGAGAAGTTCCTCTTCGTTTTGGTTTTTATTCGGTTGAAAAAAATCACTATCTGTGAAAACAAAATTATTTTTATTCAGACTTACATAAATTTTATTTAAGTATTTCCATGTCGCCTTAATTCCATCATCTGACCATTCAAGGTCTCTTTCAGGTGGCGAATCTGAAACCATAAAGAGTCTTGCGGTGTCTGCACCATATTTTTTAATTATTGAACCTGGGTCTATGACATTTTTCTTGGATTTACTCATTTTCTCGGAACGTCCTTTTTTAATTTTTTTGTTCTTTTTATCAAATAAAGCACCGTTTCTTTCTATAATATCCTTGGGTTCTACCCATTTACCTTGTTCATTCTGATATGTCTCATGGCAGACCATTCCCTGCGTTAGAAGGTTATTAAATGGTTCCTTTGGAACAGAGTAGCCGCACTTTCTGAGAGCTCTCATGAAAAATCTTGAATAAAGCAAATGTAAAATAGCGTGTTCAATGCCCCCAACATATTCATCAACAGGCATCCATTTATTAATTAAGTCAAAGTTTATTTCTTGTCCTTTATTAGATTTTGAGCAAAACATTAGAAAATACCATGATGAATCAAAAAAGGTATCTAAAGTATCTGTCTCTCTTATTGCTTTTAGTCCAGTTTTATTGCATTGGGTATATTTCCAACTTGGGTGATGATCTAATGGATTACCATTCTTATTAAGATTAATGCTATCTGGAAGTTTTATGGGCAGGTCTTTTTTCGGAACGCACAATACTTCACCATCTTCTCGGTAAATAATTGGAATTGGGCATCCCCAGTATCTCTGCCTAGAAACACCCCAATCTCTCAATCTATAAGTCAAAGATTTACTTCCTTTTTTAGCAAGTTCTAGTTCAGAAATTACTTTTTTTCTTGCATCAGTAATATTCAGACTATTTAAGAACATAGAGTTTTGTAGAATTGTATTTCTGTCTTCAGCATCTTCAATAGATTTATTATCAAGTTTATGTACATCAGAATCATTAAAAATTATAATTACTGGTAATTTATATTTAACTGCGAATTCTTTATCTCTTTGATCATGACCTGGACAACCAAATATCGCACCAGTTCCGTAATCTTTTAACACGAAGTTTGCAAAATAGATCGGAATTTTTTTGTTCTTTATAAAAGGATGATCTACAAATAGTTTTGAATCGTAACCTTTTTTTTCTAGGCTGACTGAATTTGCTTCATTTGTAAGTTCAGATGAGCAGGAATCTCTAAATTTTTTAAATTCATTATTATTTTTAAATTTTTTTGCTAAAGGATGATCAATGGCTAAGGCAAGAAATGTTGCTCCAAAAATAGTTTCTGGTCTCGTCGAGTATACTTTTATGATTTCGTTTGATTTTGTTAATTTAAAATTAATTGTCGCGCCTTCTGATCTCCCAATCCAATTTCTTTGCATAAATTTTACTTTATCAGGCCATCCAGTTAAACCTTTCAGATCTTCTATGAGCTCATCAGAAAACTCTGAAATCTTTAAAAACCATTGAGATAATTTTTTCGTTATAACTTCCGCACCAGAACGCCAGCCTTTTCCATCAATTACTTGTTCATTTGCAAGAACTGTTTCGTCCACAGGGTCCCAATTCACATTACTATCTTTTTTATAAACTAAACCATTCTTATAAAAATCAATAAAAAGTTGTTGTTGAAACATATAATATTCTGAGGAGCAAGTTGAAATTTCTCTATCCCAATCAATTGAAAATCCCATTTCTTCAAGTTGTTTTTTCATGCTACTTATATTTTTTTTTGTCCAATCACCAGGACTGGTGTCGTTGTCTCTTGCAGCATTTTCGGCTGGCATACCAAAGCTATCCCATCCCATAGGATGCAACACACTATAGTTATTTGAGATATAAAAACGAGCAATAACATCACCCAAGGTATAATTTCTTACATGCCCCATGTGAATATTTCCTGACGGGTATGGGAACATTTCAAGAACATAATACTTTTGTTTTTTTATATTCTCAGGTGTTTTATATATTTTAGAATCTTTCCAGATTTTTTGCCATTTTATTTCTATTTCTTTTGGTAAATATTTTTCCATGTCAGTTAATCTTTTTTTTTAGGTCATTAAAATAAGTTATAGCACCAAATCCTTTTAAATGTTTATTTTTTAAAAACCTATAATTTGAGTCATTGACCCCCCCTAAAGCAAAAATTTTAGAATTTGGATATTTAGACAAACTAATGAACTTTATTGGATTATGAGGTCTCATATCTATGTGCGTCTTTGTTTTAAATGCGGGTGAAATGAAAACAAGGTCGTACTTTAATTTATTACTAATAAGAATCTCTTTTTTGTTGTGAACTGAGGTTGCATATATAATTTTTGATTTATTATTGATATAATCAAGCTTGTTTTTAGTTTTTGATGAATATTGATCAAGTGGCATATAAATACCTAAGGCTTTATTTTTAATAGCTGCAGATACTGAACCGTATAATAAGAAAGAAATATTTTTGGATTTACATATATTCATAAGTTGATTAGTTTCATTGTGTAAAATAGAATTTTTATGATATTCTTTATTGTAGAATATAATACCATATTTATCTGTAATAGTATGAAATATCCTGGTGGATTTTTTAACTTTAACATCAAGAAAAAACCATTTATTTGGTATCTTTAGCATAAATCCTCATGAATGAAATAATTACAAATTATAAGAAAATTATCAACGAGATAAAGAATTCTGAAAAAAGAATTATAGATCAAAAAGTCAATCTTATTGCAGTTTCTAAAACATTTCCACCCGAAAAAATAAAGTTATTATTAGATTTAGGTCACAAAGTTTTTGGCGAAAACAGAGTTCAGGAGTCGTTGCAAAAATGGAAAGAGCTTAAAAAAAAATATTTAAACGTTGATCTTCATTTAATTGGCCCACTTCAAACAAACAAAGTAAAACAAGCTCTTGAATTATTTGATTGCATCCAAACTATTGATAGAGAAAAATTGGTTAAAAAAATTGATGAAGAAATCAAGGTCAATCCTTGCTATAAAAATGATAAAAGATTTTTTATCCAAGTCAATACTGGCTCAGAGTCACAGAAATCTGGACTAAAACCTTCTGAAGTCGAAGAGTTCTTTCATTGGTGTTTTAAGGAAAAAAGCCTTAATATAATTGGTTTGATGTGCATTCCACCACAAGGAGAACAACCTAGTGTTCACTTTAAAATTCTGCAAGATATCGCCGAAAAACTTGAGCTGAAACATACAAGTATGGGAATGAGTTCTGATTTTATCGAGGCAATAGAAAATGGAGCAACGTACGTGCGACTAGGTTCACAGATATTTGGTAAAAGAAATAATGTTATTTGATTAATAATCTTGTGGTTGGCGTAATAAATTTAACTAATTTCAGGAGATCTTTTTTTTTAACAGCTATACATCCTTCTGTAAATTTTTTATTTTTTTCCATGCAATGTAAAAAAATTGCACTTCCTTTTTTTTTTTTGAGTATTTTTATAATTGTAATTTAAATTTAAAAATAAATCATATGAAGAATCTTTTCTATAGAGTTTTTCATGAATGTATCTTTTTGGGCTATCATAGAATTTATTATAATTTGGGTCACTAGAATCAACAGACCAATAAGAAGATTTAGTAATTTTTTTTTTCTTGATGTTTGTTCTAAGCACACCCAATCTATCTTCTCGATAGAATAGTTCTGTGAAGCAAAATAAGCCTCGAGGAGAAACTCTATCTCCTTCTCTTAATTTCTTTCCAATACCAGAAAAGCCAAATAGACATTTTATTTTCTTATCATTATAGAGTAAACTTGCAGCATGATTATTTTCTTTTTTACAAATAATTAAAAGAGGCATAGTTATGAATTTTAAATCCTTGAGTATAACAATAATATCAGAAAAAAAAGTTGAGTATTATGATTTAAAAAAAATATTGGAACTAGAATTTAAAATAAATATAAATATCGAATCAAATTTTAAAGATCCTGAAGTAAGTAACCTTGAACCTTGCATTTGTATTATAGATGCAGTTGGAACTAAAAATAGAAAATTAATAAAAAATTTAGTTGAAAAGTATAAATTTAATGTAAAATTTATAGTGCTTAGTGAGAAATCTAATAATTATAGGGATAATAAACAGAAGGTAAAATTTTTTAAATTACCATTTAGGTTATTTGATTTAGTTTCTTACATATATGGATTTTTCAGAGCAGAATTATCCATTATAAACAAAATCTTTATAAAAGATTTTGAATACTATTATGAAAGATCAAGTCTTACAAAAAAAGAATCAGGAAAAAAAATTATCTTAACTGAAATGGAAAATAGATTTATTAATTATCTTATTTCAGTGAATAAACCCGTATCTAAGAAAGAAATCTTAGCTAATGTTTGGGGTTATCAAAATAACATGAATACTCATACTTTGGAGTCTTTGGTTTATAGAGTAAGAAATAAAGTTGAAGATAATCCGAGAAAGCCAATAATAATTTGTTCAAAGGGAAATAAATATTTTTTATCTAAATAGAGTTTAGTTTTTTATATCAATATATATTGGAACATGATCGGAAGGTCTTGACCACTCTCTTGTAACTTTTAGTATTTCAATTTTTTTTATTTTTTTAATTAAATCATTGGATGTCCATATATGATCAAGCCTTCTTCCTCTGTTGTTCCTTTTAAAATCTGGTGACCTGTAACTCCACCATGTAAAAAGGTTTTCTTCTGCTTCAATTAGATCCTTAGCATCGAACCAATTTCCAGACTTTTGAACTTCAATTAATTTCTCTCTTTCTATTTTTGTATGACTCACTACATTTTTTAATTTCTCATGTGACCAAACATCGTCAATTAAAGGAGCAATATTAAGATCACCACATAAAATCGAATTTTTGAATTTTAGTTTATTTGACCATTTAATTAATTCATCTAAAAATTGTATCTTATGTTTAAATTTGGGATTTTGTTTAGAGTCTGGAAGATCTCCGCCTGCTGGAACATAAAATGAATGAACGGTTATACCGTTAATCTCGGCTTGAATGTGACGACCATCCTTTTCCCCGCACCAATCGATTATTTTAATATTACTTGCTTTTATTTTTGATAAAATGCACACACCATTATATGATTTTATTCCGTTTAAATAAATATAATTAAAACCTAATTCTTTAATCTTTTTTATTGGAAAATCTTGATTAGTAACTTTAGTTTCTTGAAGGCAGATTATATCAGGTAGATATTCATTTGAAACATTTTCTATGTGCTCTAGTCTCGCTCTTATAGAATTGACATTCCATGATAAGATTTTAACTTTCATTTTTATTCTACTCTTCCAAAGGGTAACATTCTTGGATCAGAAATAACGAATTCTTTTTTTTCAATTGTTTGGTTAATCAATAATTTAGACAAATACATTTCGGTTTTTGAATTATTTTTTTCAATAATAACCCATTTTCTGAGGAGCATCGGGTTCTTCTCAAAAAAGAAAACTATTTTTTGCATATTTTCTGAACCTGGTTTTGAAATTGTTAATTTTATGACATTATCTTTAGAAGAAAAATTCAAAATATTATAGTTTTTAATAGAAAAATCATCATTTAAAAACATTCCAATTGGAAGTTGATCTTTTTTGTAGAGAGAAATGTTTTTTTGTTTTTTGTTTATAACTGCTAGTTTAGATCCATCACACACTATAAGTATTGATGAGGGATCATCATATTCAATTCTTAATTTTCCTGGTCTTTTTATTTTAATAGTTCCTGTTTTTTCTTCACCATCAGAGTTTATTTGAGTAAACTCTGCATCCATTGTTAAAAAGCTATCTAGATAACTTGAAATTTCATTCAAACTAGTCTGATCTTTTGTAAGTCCATCATTAACAAAAAGAAAACTAATTATGATGATAAATTTAAGAATTTCGCCCAACAAGAACTTCCCTTCTTCCAACGTGATTAGCAGGACTTACGATACCTTCACTTTCCATTTTTTCGATTATTCTAGCCGCTCGATTATAGCCGATTTGTAAATGTCTTTGAATAAAACTTGTCGAAGCTTTCTTTTCTCTGCAAACTATTGAGACTGCTTGATTGTATAACTCATCTCCTTTATCAAGATTTAAACCAAAAATACTTTCATTTTCTTCTTCATCAGTTATTGAATCAAGATATTCGGGTTCTCCCTGTTGTTTTAGGTGATTAACAACAGATTCAACCTCATGAGTTTTTACAAAAGGTCCATGAACTCTTAATAATCTTTTTCCTACCATGGTGATGAGTAAATCACCTTTACCAAGTAATTTTTCTCCACCCTGTTCGCCCAATATTGTCCTACTATCAATTTTAGTTGTTACTTGATAACTAATTCTAGTAGGAAAGTTTGATTTTATTGTTCCAGTTATCACGTCTACCGAGGGTCTTTGCGTTGCAACTATTAAATGAATTCCTGCGGCTCTAGCCATTTGTGATAACCTTTGAATGGCCGCCTCTATTTCTTTTCCTGCGGTAATCATTAGATCTGCAAGTTCATCAACGACAACTACAATTTTTGGAAAAATTCTTAATTCAACTGGTTTCTTTTCTGTGATTGGTTTACCTGTTTCTGGATCAAAGCCAACCTGGATTTCTTTTTGTATTATTATTCCTTTTTCTAGAGCCTTCTTAACTTTTTCATTATAAGCTTCTATTTCTCGAACCCCAATTTGAGACATTAGTTGATATCTGGACTCCATTTCTTTCACAGTCCATTTTAAGGCAGTGACTGCTTTTTTAGGATCAGTTACTACTTCAGTTAACAAATGTGGAATATCTTTGTATATTGAAAGTTCTAACATTTTAGGATCTATTAATATTAAACGACATTCTTCAGGTGTAGAGTTATACAACAAAGACAAAATCATAGCATTTATTCCTACAGACTTTCCAGAACCCGTTGTTCCAGCCACTAATAAATGCGGCATTTTTGATAAATCAACTACGACTGGCCCGCCTAATATATTTTTGCCAAGAATTAGCGGTAAGGCATCTGAAGTATTATTAAAAATATCATTGTCGATAAGTTCTTTTAGGAAAACAGTCTCTCTATTTTTATTAGGAATTTCAATTCCTATTGCATCTCTTCCGGGAATAGCAGATATTCTTGTAGACAAAGCACTCATTGATCTTGCAATATCGTCTGCTAATCCAATGACTGTTGATGTTTTAGTTCCTGGCGCTGGTGTGAGTTCATATAAAGTAACAATAGGACCTTGTTTCACTGATGTAATTTTACCATTAATATTAAAATCATTTAGAACATTTGCCAGCATAACAGTATTTTTTTGGGTATTTCTTTTATTTTCAGATTCAAGATTATTTTGATTGGTGGGCTCTTCAAGAAAGTCAAGAAATGGGAATATATAATTTTCATTGAATTTTCGCACACTTTTCCCAGTGAATCTTTTTTGTAACGATGGGATTTTATTTTTTGATTTATTAGTTGAAAAATTAGAAAAGTCATTCAATGATAATTTTTTTTTAAATCTAAACATGAATGACAATAATAAAATTAAATTTTTAATAATTTTTTGAAAGAAAAAAAAGGTATTCTTATTAAGTCTGAATGTTAAAATAAATAAAATGAGGCATATTACACTTAGAACACTAAAAACGTAGTTTTGGGGAAAATGGCCAAAATAAAACAGAAACAATTCATTAAGCCCATTACCAACAAAACCATAATTTCCATAAGGTAAAATTTGAAAATCAACATTGATCCAGAAAGAGGAGAAAAAACAAAAAAAGATTACCATTATTGGAAATAAGGCAACAGAAAACCAACTAGTATAATCTTTTTCATCAAATACTCTAGTAGTCCAAACTAAAAATGTAATTGGTATTAAATACGCAGTCATTCCCAGTGCTCTAAAAAGAAAATCTGATAAAAATGCTCCAAATGAACCAAAAAAATTATTATTTTTTGATAGTGATGAGTCATATTGGAAAAATGAGTTATCATTCGGGTTGTACGAATAAAGACTAATTATTAAAGTAATACTTGCAGAAAAAAGTACTAAAACATAAATTATTTTTTTAATGTCTAATTTTTTTAAATTTTGCATTTAATATTACGCTATATATATAATTTAAATAATAAACCTTAATAAGAAAATTATCATATCTATGAAAAAAGAAAATCAACATTATGATATTGTTATAGTTGGAGCTGGGTTGGTAGGCCTAATAATGGCATTATCTTTGGCTTCTAAAAAAATAAAAGTTACAATTATTGAAAGAAATAACTTATCAAGAGAACAAACCAAAAAAATTGATAAAAGAACAACAGCATTATCCCAGGGCACAAAAAGATATTTAAAGTCATTAAATCTATGGGATGAAATTAAACTTTTAGTTCAACCAATAAAAAAGATAGAGGTTTCAGATAATTCAATGATTAAAAATTTATTATTCGATTCAACTGATTTAAATGAAGGAGATTTGGGTTTTATAATTGAAAATGAGCTGTTTAAAAAAATTTTAATTAATAAAGTTATTAAGAGCACTTTTATAAAACTTTTGGACAAAGAAAACGTTGTAGACATAAAGTTCGAAAAACTTTACTCTAAAAATAAAGTAAGAATTTCGCTTGATAGCAGAGTTATTACCAGTAATCTAATAATTGGTGCAGATGGTCGTTATTCAAGAATAAAACATTACGCAAATATTAAAAGTTTTTCGCATACTTACAAACAAAATGCTTATGTATTTATTTTAGAACACAAAAAAAATCATCAGGGTGTTGCGGTAGAGAGGTTTTTTCCAGAAGGCCCATTGGCAATTCTTCCTATGAAAAAGAAAAATAAAAATATTTCAAGGTCATCAATTGTATGGACAATCGACGAAAAACTTGGTGATTTTTCAAAACTTTCTAATGAAGACTTTAAAACTGAATTTGCCATGAGATATAAGAACTATTTCGGATCAATAGTGAGTATTAGTAGACCACTTATGTATCCACTAAATCTTTCGTTTGCTTATGAAAATTATAAGAATTGTTTAGTTCTGGTCGGTGACTCTTCACAAGCAATTCATCCCATAGCTGGTCAAGGATTTAATCTTGGGGTACGAGATTGTTTTAACCTCTCAGAGGCTTTAGATTCATCAATTAAGTTAGGGATTGAATTAGGAGACAAGAATACATTATCTGATTATTCAAATAAAAGAAGTTTAGACAAAACTATTTTTATAGGTTCAACTCATATTTTAAATTATTTATTTTCTAATAATAATAGTTTTGTTAAATTTTTTAGAACTACGGGACTAGGAATCTTAGAAAAACTTCCAAAAATGAAGAAACAATTAATGTATTTAGCGATGGGTTTGAGGAAGCTTAATTTGAATGGCTAATTTCTAATAAATACTCCCAACTGTAAATGCCTGTGCTATGACCATCATCAAAGAAAAATCTTAAGGCATAGTTACCAACTTTTTCAATATTAGTAATTTTTATATTTTTATATTTTTTTTTATTGATATTTTTAAGATTCTTTTTATTTTCAGCCGATGGGCTTGCAGCACGAAGAAATGCAGAGTCAAAAATTAGAAAACGGTCATTCGCGTATTCTATAAGAACTTGCTGTTTTTTAACTAAAAGTTTTATAGTTGAGGGCTTCATTGACATTATAACCACAACTCATGATAAGGATTTTTGGTCTAAAGAATTATTTTCATTTATAGACATATCTAGAAGAGAGTTTAAAACATCGACTCTACTATCTAGATTTTTTGCTTCAAGAAGAGCTTGTCTTTCTAGACTAGAAAAAGGACAACCCATAGATATTGAATTAACGAGATCTTCGTCATTTGATGCTTCTATTGCTTGCCAATCAGCATTAATATCTATCTTTTGAAAATATGATTTTAATTTTTTTTCAAATAAACTTCTTTTTTCTGAAGGTAATTGTTCATTTTGTTTCGTGTCTAAATGAAATTCGGCCCATGAGACGTTAAATAGTCTAAAACCATTTTGAGATTTAACTTCATTTAATACAGTAAATCTGGTTATACCTTTCAGTACTATTTCATATCTATTATCATTAGTTTGGTTGAATGCAACAATCAACCCCGCACATCCTATAGAATAAACTTTTGGAACTTCTTTCTCCTTCAGTTCATTTTTATGACTCAAAGGTTGAACCATTCCAATAATTCTATGATTTTTGATAGCATAATCAAACATATGCAAATATCTGTTTTCAAAAAGATTTAACGGTAATCGGCATTTCGGCAATAAAAGGGCATTATTCAATGGAAATACAGGTATTTTAGATGGTAATTTTTCCAAATCCTTATCAAAATCATATTTTTTCAAATGTTACTCCTAAATCTATTATAAGATATTTGATGTTTAATTCTATTATATAAAGCTTTATTTAAAATTTTTTTCAAATTTTTTGATAAATTATTAATTAAGGTTTATAGTAACTTCATTTGCGGGAATAGCTCAGTGGTAGAGCATCACGTTGCCAACGTGAGGGTCGCGAGTTCGAATCTCGTTTCCCGCTCCATTTTTTAACTTTAATTTAGGCACCTCTCAGAGAAAAATTATTTTTTGAACCTTTTCACTCTTTGTTGAAACTTTTCTTTTTCATGTTAATGATCACAATTAGTTCAAATCCATGTGAACTAGAGTTATTGTTAAATTTGTTAGCGATTTTTTGATCTTAAATAATATTTTATATTTGATCGTCCAAGATTTTATAATCAAACTTTTTTTTGAATTCTTTCATTTTGTCTTTACTCCATTATTATTATTATTTTAAAGTTTTTTTGAACGGTTATAATTAATTTATCATGGGTATCAAAAAATTAAGAATTACCAGAACTACACACAGAGTTCTTTTTGCATTAATTATGTCATTTGTAACTTCATCAACAGTATCATTCATAGTTGTTATGGTTACCAAAGGCTTTCTAGACGGGTTTATTAATTTCTGGATTCCCTCTCTTTTTAGGTCCTGGCCTATCGTTTTTATTTTAATATTGGTTTTTGTTCCTCTTATTAATAAGTTTTTAGATACATTTTTTACAAAAGATGCTTAAATTATTACGAGAGAAAAAAATTTTTTCTTGGTGCTTATTTGATTTTGGAATTTCAAGCTATCCTACTTTAATACTTACTTTTTTTTATGGCGCTTTTTACGCAAAAAATATAGCAATAAGTCCAGTTATCGGGGCAAGTAATTGGGGTTTAGCTATTTCAGTAGCAAGTATCTTAAGTTTTTTATTTTTGTCCTTTATCTTTATGCAAGGAAAAATATTTTGTAAATATCTTTCAGTTAATTTTTTTAAGCTCTTTTTTTATGTCTTAGTTATTTCAACTTCTTGTCTCTTTTTTTTTGATCAAAACACAAATCAGTATCTACCTTTAGTTTTAATTATTTTATCTTTTATTTGTTTTGAGATATTAACTTTATTTTACAATGTTACTCTACATAGAATTTCCGAGGATAAACATGGAACACTATCAAATTTAGGCTGGGCTTTTGGTTATTTTGGTGGACTGCTATCATTACTGCTAATTTTTTTATTAATTAAATATTCTTCCTCGAGTGATTTCACAATTCTATCATATTCAAGCTTTTTATTTATTGGACCTGTTGTAGGTTTATGGATATTTATATTTGGACTTTCTCATTTGAGGAATTCTAGTTTAGCAAAATTTAAAATTCCAGACATTGTTAGCTTTTATCAAAATATAAAAAACAGAAAATTGGGTAGATTTTTATTCAGTTATTTCTTTCTAAATAATGGAGTTATATGCATATTTGCATTTGCTAGTATGTTTGCTTCATTTATCTTTGGATTTTCTGAATTAGAAATATTATATTTAGGAATCTTTATAAATTTATCTGGTATGTTTGGATGTTTAATTATGGGTAATTTTGAAAAAAAAATAGGTTCAGAGAAAAATGTAATGATTTGTTCTTCAGTGCTTTTTATATTAACTTTGATCTTGTTTTTTATAAGAGATGTTTTCTTTTTCTGGATAATTGCGCTTTTTATTGGTTTTTTTATAGGCCCAATTCAAGCATCCAGTAGAGCTGTATTGTCAATTAATATAAAAAAAATTAATCAATTAGCAGCATTTTCCTTTTATTCCATTTTGGGCAATATATGCGCAATATTAGGTCCCTTTATTATAAGTTTAATTATTGATGTAAATGAATCGATAAGATTTGGAATACTTGTGATTCCAATTTTCTTTTTTATTTCTTTATTACCATATTTTAGGCCTAATGCTTAAAATGCCTTATGCCTGAAAAAACCATTGAAATACTATATTGATTGGCTTTTTCAATTATTTTTTTGTCATTTAATGATCCTCCGGGTTGAATGATTGCATCAATATTATTTTTTTTACATAATTCAATAATATCTGGAAAAGGAAAGAAACCGTCTGATGCAAGTGAGCTTTTTCCACTAGATGTCTTGATTAATTGATTATGTTTTTCTATGGCGTGTTTTGAAGAATCTAGTCTATTTGTTTGCCCAACACCTATTCCTGTCGTAATTAGATTTTTTGCTAATACAATGGCATTCGAGTTCACATACTTAGATACACTGAAGGCAAAAAGTAGATCTTTAATTTGTTTGGTAGAAGGTTTTTTCTCAGTTACAAATTTTAAATTTTTAGAATTTATTATTCTTGAATTATAATCCTGTACTAGTAAAAAATCTTTAGTGCTTTTAAATTGTTGTTTAGTAGATTTAGTTTTTTTAATGTATTCTATTAAAATTAGGTTTTTTTTTTCTTTTAATATTATCTTAGCCTCTGTTGAAAATTTTGGCGCTATAACAACTTCATTAAATCTTTTTTTAATTAGTTTTGCAGTATTTTCTTCCACTTCTGTATTAAATGCAATTATCCCCCCAAACGCACTAATAGGGTCCGAATTTAGAGATTTTTTGTATGCTAATTGTTGATTTTTAGCTATAGAGGCACCGCAAGGATTTCCATGTTTAACTATAATGCAAGAATATTTCTCTAACTCTAAGGCTAAATTTATAGCAACATCCATATCATTAATATTGTTATAGGAAATATTTTTTCCTGATATTTGATTAATTTCATTATTCGAGATTTTATATAATGACGCATTTTGATGAGGGTTTTCTCCGTATCTTAAATTCTTAATTTTGGGAAACCATAAATTTATTTTTTTAGATTCATTCTGTTTTGTTTCTTTTTTAAACCATTCGGAAATAGCTAATTCATATTGTGATGAAATTGAAAATGCTTCTCCAGCTAAGATCATTCTCTTGTCATAACCTATAATATTTTTTTTTTGTTTAGCATATTTTATAAAATCATTAATTTGTTCGTTTGAGGATATTATAGTTGTATTTTTAAAATTTTTGGCTGCAGCTCTCATCATCGTAGGCCCACCAACATCTATAAATTCAATGCATTCTTCAAACTTTTTATTCTTCTGATTTATAATCGATTCGAACGGATAAAAATTAATAATAACTAAGTCGAAAGATTTAACTTTCATCTTTTTAATTTGATTTAAGTGAGTTTGATTGCTCATATCTGCAAGTATTCCAGCATGAATATTAGGGTGAAGGGTCTTAACTCTTCCATCAAGTATTTCAGGAGATTTGGTAAAATTCGATATTTCAAAGAGTTTAAGTTTTTTACTCATTCTTTTTAAACTATTAAAAGTTCCTCCAGTTGAAAATACTTCTATATTAAATTCTTCAAAATATGGAACTAAGTATTTTAAGGATGTTTTATCAAAAACGGAGATGATTGCTCTTTTAATCTTAAGATTGTTTTTATTGAATTTTGACATACTCAGGAACATTTAGTTTTAGTAACTTAAGACTAAGGCTTGTATCGTTTTTTTCTATACTTTTTAATAATCGGTTAATTTCAATTTGATTAATTGAATTTAATTTACTTTTTGTTTGAAGTATACCCGATTGGTTGGTTTTTTCTATTTTTTCATCATTGTAAAAAAGTTTTTCATGAAGTTTTTCACCTGCTCTGAGTTTTGTATATTGGATTTTGATATCATCTTCAGGTTTTTTTCCTGATAATATTATCATTTTTTTTGCTAGATCTTTAATTTTTACAGGGTTTCCCATTTCAAGAATTTTAATAACTCCATTTTCATTTTTTCCTGTAATAGATGAAATCAATACTAATTCAACTGCTTCCCTTATAGTCATAAAATATCTTGAAATTTCAGGATGAGTAATAGTAATAGGACCACCTTCGTTTATTTGTTTATGAAATAAGGGAACAACAGAACCTGTGGATCCGAGGACATTCCCAAATCTAACTATTTCAAAATTAGTAACAAAATTATCACTAATCATTTGTAAATATTTTTCACATAATCTTTTTGTTGCACCCATTATGTTTGAGGGTTCTACCGCTTTATCAGTTGATATAAATACCATTTTTGGTATTTTGTATTTAATACAAATTTTTGCTATGTTTACAGTAGCTACAAAATTTGTTTTTAGAGCTTCTAAGTGATCTGATTCAACAAATGTGATGTGTTTAAGTGCTGCAGTGTGATAAATTATATCAGGTCTATGTGTTTTAATTAATAGTTCAACTTTAACCTTATCTCTAACATCCCCAATGATACAAATAACATTAATGGAATTAAGTTTTTGCATTAAAACATATAAGTTATATTCACTTTGATCCAAGAGTATAAGTTTTTTCGGTTTGATAGAATTTATTTGTTTGCATAATTCACTTCCAATACTTCCTCCTGAACCAGTAATAAGAATTACTTTATTTTTTAGTGAATCAATAACTGATGTATTATGAATTTTTTGTGATCTCCCTAAAACATCTTCAATTACTATTGGGTTGGTTTTAAAGCTTTTAATATTTTTCATTTTAAAGTCAGTTATTTTTGGAAGTTCACCTATTGCTAAACCATTTTTCTTAGAAAACACAAATAGAGATTCAATTATACTTGGTGGTAGAGAGTGATCTGCAATAATTATTCTTTGAGGAGGGGTTTTTTGTTTACGAATTATATCTCCAATATTTTCAACTGACGTTAGAATTGGGATTCCATGAATACTTCTTCCTATTGATTTTTTTTTAATACCTATTATACCAATAACCTTAAAAGGTGAGTTTTCATCTCTGTTAGTTGCTCTAATAAATAGTTCAGACGTGTTTCCATCTCCTACAATAAATACGGGTATTTTTTCAACTTTATTCTCATATTTATTCTTAATTTTATCTTTCATAATCCTATAGAAAAATCTTGGGCCTGAAATTGAAAGTATAGAGACAATAAAAAGAAGAAATGGGAATGATCTTGGAATCCCCTCGAGTCTATTATCAATAAATAAAATTGATAAAAGAACTAAAGTTGAGATTCCTAAGCCTTTTAAAATGGAGATGATTTCTTGAATCGATGAGTATTTCCACATACCTTGATACAAACCAAATCTTTTAAAAAAGAAAATAGTCGAGCTTGAGTAAATTAAAACATAAATCCAAATTTTAATACCTAATAATTTTATAAGATAAAATATTTCATCGTTTTCTAATCTTAACCAGATAGCAAGACAAAAGGAAAAACATAAATTTAATACATCATGAGCTACAGTCAGAAAAATTTTTTTATTTTTAAAGATCATTTTTTTTATTTAGCCAATTTAAAAGTATAAAAACTAATGTAAATGATAATACTAAACTTAGAATTTTATATTTTACATATAATAAAGAAAAAATTAGTAGTGAAATATTTACAATATTTATTTTTTTTAAAACTTTTAGATGGTTATTTCCAGACCTAATTTTTTTTTGATAAAAATGTTCACTGTGAGCTTCAAAGACATTTTTCCTTTTAATTATCCTTATGATTAATGTTAAAGTAGAATCTAGGAAATAATATAAAATTAGAATTATTGATGGAACGAAGTTTTGCTGGTTGATTAAATTGATTATAATTATTGAAGATATTAAAAAACCAAGAGGAATAGAACCAGAATCTCCTAAAAAAATTTTTGCAGGAGGCATATTCCAAAAAAGGAAACCAACGAAGCTTGAAAATATAATTAACCCAATATAAGAATACTGCGATGGTAAAGATCCATATATAGATAGCAGAACGATTCCTGCACTAAAAGTACACGTTTGAGAAGCAGTAATTCCATCCATTCCATCCATAAAGTTAAATAGATTTACTAACCATAGCCAGTACAAGAATAGAAAACACTTAAAAATTAAAGTTAAGGATTCATTGTTAATCCCAAGTTTTAATTGTGAATTATAACCAGAGACAAAATCAACAATATCGTTTTCCAGAGAAGTTATGGCAATTAAAACACAAAGACTGTGAATTAGAAGTCTGGGAGAAGAGGGCAGATTTAAAATATCATCAATAATTGATGTTATAAAAAAAACAATCGTTAACAAAGACAATATCAGCCAAGGGTCACTTTTAATAAGATCTAATTTAATAAAAAAAACTATTGAAACAATAATTGTTGGGATTATTATTAGTCCGGCACCCTTTGGTGTTGGACGTCTATGGTTACTTCTTTTTTGGGGAACGTCTAGAATATTTTTTTTGTTTAAGTAAGTGATCAACGGTTTTATAGAAAAAAAAATGAAGATCGAAATAATCAGTGGAAAAAATAAATGTAAAATTATATCCATAAAATGTTTTAACTGATATTTTAACATTTTAAATTAAAAAAAAAATAAATGAAAATTAATAAGATCGCTATTATTGGTTTAGGTTATGTCGGATTACCTTTAGCTGTTAGTCTTTCTAAAAGCTTTAAAATATATGGATTTGATATAAACAAAGATAGAATTAAAGACTTGAAAACTGGATTTGATTCTACTAAAGAAACTACCCAAGTGGACCTTAAGAGAGCTTTATCTAACAATTTTAAAATAACGAGTGACAAGAACGAATTATCAGCATGTAATATTTTTATTGTTACAGTCCCAACTCCAGTTACAAAAAAAAACAAACCAGATTTTAAACCATTGAAAGAGTCATGCAAAATGATTGGAACAATTATGAAGAAAAATTCAATAATTGTTTTTGAAAGCACAGTTTATCCCGGAGCAACCCAGGAAATTTGTGGAAAAGAAATTGAGAAATTCTCTGGAATGAAAATGGAAAAAGATTTTTTTCTTGGTTATTCTCCTGAAAGAATAAATCCAGGGGATAAAGTTCATACAGTCGAAAAAATTACGAAGGTTATTGCATCTGAAAATACGAAAGTCACTAAAATTTTAGAGGAAATATATTCTAAACTAACTTCAGGTAATATTTTCGTTGCAAAAAATATTAAGGTCGCCGAAGCATCAAAAGTCATTGAGAATTCACAAAGAGATATAAACATCGCCTTTATTAACGAAATAACCCAGATTACAGATAAGTTAGGAATAAGTATCTTTGATGTTCTGGAGGCATCAAAGACCAAGTGGAATTTTTTACCATTTTATCCTGGCCTAGTAGGAGGACATTGTATAGGTGTTGACCCTTTTTACTTAGCTGAAAAAGCAAAAGATCTTGGAATCAAACCACAAGTTATTTTGTCAGGTAGAAAGACAAATGATAAAATGAGCGAGTTTATTTTTAATAAGATTAATCCTAAAATAAAAAAAAAATCAAATATACTGATTTTAGGTCTATCATTTAAAGAAAATGTTCCTGACACAAGGAATTCAAAAGTTTATGATTTAATTAATTTTTTTAATAAAAAAAAACATAACATATACGTTTTTGATCCTTTGGTAAATAATGAAGATAATAGAGATTTCAAAATTAAATCTTTTCAAGAACTCAAAGAAGATTTCTTTGATGTTGTTATTTTGGCCGTTTCTCATGACCAATTTAAAAAGATTGCTTTAAACAAATTTAAAAAGTTATTGAAGAAAGGCGGTCTTATTGCCGATTTAAAAGGTTTATGGAGGGAAAATAGATGTGGAGATTATGAAAACTATTGGTGTATGTAAAAATTTTATTTTATCAGTCTAAAAAGCCAACGAATTTTTTTTTCAGGAATAATTGGATTATCAATTAATATATGATTGTTTATGATTTTTTTTTTTCTTTTCAGATATATGCTTTCTTTAATTTGTATATCAGGCTCAGAACATATAAATTCCCATCCCGTTCCGTCAGGCAACCTCAAAATAGCCTTCTTTTTACTTCCTGTTACATTTATTTCAATGTTTGGAAACAAATGAAATCTTAATGAGTATCTTTTTGCGATACGTTCATAATTCTTAGTTGTTTGAGAAAAGTAATCTTGACCTCTTAATATTTGTTTATTTGAATCGATATGGATTTTTCTTGAATGCACAAGCCCAAATGTATCTTTGTATCCAGAATGAGCTGAATCAATCCAAAAATTATTAGGTTGTTCCCTCCTTTGAGACCAAACTTTTGCAATTCTTTTTTTAAGAACAATATCCGATGAATTAACATTATCAATTGATACTGTGCTATGTGCCGCGGTTGACTTCATAGCCTCGGTCCACTGTTTATTATTAACAAATGGTGACCCGCAGTTGACGACTATTTGATTTTTTCCAACTGAAAATTCAAACGAAAGAGAACCAGCATAAGTATTTTCTAATGAGGGAGAACCACAATCCATTATTAAATTAATTTTATTTTTAGAGATTCTTTGAAAGCCTGATTTTTCTAAAAAATTTGGTATCTTTTTATTTGAGTTTGATCTAAATATTACTTGTTTTATTAAATTTTCATTTATATGGATAGAATCATTAAAAGTAGTTAATTGACCACTAGTGTTTTTAAAGAACCTGAGCACTAAACCCATTTTAGCAATGCATTCGTTTATTTCCTGTGGTATTTCTAATTTTGCTTCAGCCAAAAAACTTTTTATATCTATAAGATTTTGGAGAAACTCAGAATGCTGCTTTGGAGATTTAAGGTAGTGACAACCATCGTCTAGCACTTGTTCGTTAATTTCATTAAGCAGAGTGAATAAACTTTTTTCAAGATTAGCCCTTAATTGTTTAAAAACAACAGAAATAGCTATCATTCCTTTAATAGCGAATATTTTTTTATATCCACTTATATCGATAAGTTTGTTTTTTAAGAGATGTTTTCCTTGTTTAAGAATATTCTCGAGTACCAGTTTTTGAAATCTATCATCCGCACTAGAACAGTAAAAGTTAAAATTACTCAATAGTGCACAAATTCTTTTTCCAACAAGATCACTTCTCCATTCCTTACTACTCCATTTACTGTTTTTTGTTATCCATTCCTTTATAGAGTTTCTTAGGAAAATGCGAGCTTTATTTGAGCCTATAGTTTTTAAATCTTTAATCCAATTAAAACTACTAACTTCTTCTTTCCATAGATCAGTAGAACTATTTCGCTCCCAAATTGATTTATTATATTTTATTGTTTCACCAAAAAAAGATAAGTAACCATTAAGAATATTGTATCCATTTTCTCTCTTTCCTTCCCAAGGATCACTGATATTGGATATTATTTCTGCCGATAAATCTTTACTTAAAATATAGTCATAAATTGGTGTTTTATAAAATAAGAATTGAATAGATCTGTTTACGTGCATATTTTTTTTCAATTAATATTCTCTAAACAAGCAATAAAAAAACCGTCCATACCACCCTGGTCCATGTAATGATTAGGTTTTATTGTTAACATACCATTTTTTAATTCACCTTTGAAATTATTTACCATTGTTTTCTTTATCCTTTTAATTTTGAATGAATCATTATCTTTAATAAATCTGGTTATCTGTTCTGGACCTTCCGCTGATAGTATTGAACATACAACATAAATTATTATACCATTAGGTTTTAAAAAGCCTCGTGCTTTGTCGAGGATTCTATTTTGTTTTGCTAATAATTCTTTTAGTATTTTTTTTTTTTTGAGGAGAATCTCCGGTTTTTTTGATAAAATTCCTGAGGCAGAGCATGGGGCATCTATTAAGATACAATCAAATTTTTCTTTAAAACTACAATCAAGAATATCTGAGTGAATTATGTTTGTTTTAAGCTTTAGTCTTTTAAGATTTTCTTTAAGAGTTAATAATCTCTTTTTTGATATCTCAACGGATGTGGTATCAAAACTTTCTTCACATAATTGAAATGTTTTTCCTCCAGGGGCGGAACCGATTTCTAGTATTTTTACTTTCGATCTTGAGGCATCTTTATAAAGAGAAATTATTAGGTCAACTGGAATTGAGGCTGAAACGCTTTGAACCCACCAGAAACCTTCTTTAAAATATGGCAAATCAGATACTTTATCGGTTTTATGAAGTCTTATTGTTCTATTAAAAATGTTTCTACCATTCAAAATTTTTTCCCAGTCCATATCATGGAATTTTTTTTTTTTAATTTTTATATCCATTGGAGGTTTTGATGATGAAAGCATTGAGATTTTTTTTGCTTCACATTCTCCAAAATTTTTTATCCAATCATCCTTTATCCAATATGGGATGTTGGATTCAGGATTAGAACTATTAATTAATTTTGTTTTATTTCTGCATATATTCCGAAGAACTGCATTTACTAATTGTGAAAGTTTAGGAGAAAATTTTTTTGCAATATCCACTGAGGTGCTAACTGCAGAATATTCAGTAACATTTAGATATAAAATTTGAGTAACCCCAACTCTCAAGATATTCATTATTATTTTACTAGTTTTTTTTTTTAATATATTGAAATATAAATTTATCAATTTCTCCATTCTTTCTGAGAAATGTGAGCACTATCATTCTAATGAAAGACTGTTCTTTTCTGCAAATTTTTTGAAAAGGTTTATTTGAATTAATTGATTTATCAAATGATATACCGTTCAATATATTATTCATTAAATCAATGGCTATTTCACGACTACTCTTGACCAAAAAAAACTCTAAAAGTGTTGAATTAAAAAAAAAAGTATTTATTTTAAGATTATGACATCCAAACAAGAAAAAAAAACTGTAAAAAAAAAGAACAAAGGCCAGAAGAAAGAAATTGGTGGTCCTAAAGGTTTAGAGCCGACAAGATATGGTGATTGGGAGAGAAAAGGTATTTGTTATGATTTCTAATTTTTCTATTTCTATCTGTTTTTTATAAGCTCCTTAACAACAGCAGGTTCATTTAAAGTAGAAATATCCCCGATAGAATCTTCTTCATTACAAGCAACCTTTCTTAATATTCTTCGCATAATTTTTCCTGACCTTGTTTTAGGCAAGCTAGGAGCCCATTGTATTTTATCTGGAGTTGCTATTGGACCTATTATCTTCCTGATCCAATTAATGAGTTCTTTTTTCAAATCTTCTGAATATTCCTGATCTTTCATCAAAGTTACATATGCATAAATACCTTGCCCTTTTATCGGATGTGGATAACCTACTACTGCAGCCTCTGAAACTTTGGTATGCAATACAAGAGCACTCTCAACTTCAGCCGTACCCAATCTATGACCCGAAACATTTATTACGTCATCAACCCTTCCTGTTATCCAATAATAACCATCTTCATCTCTTTTGCATCCATCTCCTGTGAAATACTTTCCATTAAAAGTTGAAAAATAAGTATTAATAAATCTTTTATGATCTTTGTATACCGTTCTCATCATTCCTGGCCAAGCATCAATCATACATAAATTACCTTCGCATGCTCCTTTTAACTCATTACCATCATTATCAACAATAACTGGTTGAACTCCGAAAAAGGGAAGAGTAGCTGAACCTGGTTTTGTGGGAGTTGCACTTGCGAAAGGTGAAATTAAAGTTGCACCAGTTTCTGTTTGCCAATAGGTATCTACTATCGGACAATTTTTGTTTCCTACAACTTCATAATACCACTTCCATGCTTCAGGGTTTATTGGTTCACCAACCGTACCAAGAATTCTTAAGGACTTTCTATGAGTTAAATTAACTAGCTCATCACCCATTCCCATCAAAGCCCTTATAGCAGTGGGAGCGGTGTAAAAAATTGTAACTTTATGTTTATCTATAACTTCCCAGAATCTTGAACCATTTGGGTAAGTGGGGACTCCTTCAAACATTAAAGTTGTTGTTCCATTGCATAATGGACCATAAACTATGTAAGAATGACCTGTAACCCAACCTACATCTGCCGAGCACCAATAAATATCATTATCTTTTATATCGAAAATATATTTATGAGAAAGTGAGGCATGTAATAGATAGCCAGCAGTTGTATGAAGAACTCCTTTTGGTTCACCAGTAGAACCAGATGTATATAATATAAATAATGGGTCTTCTGAAGATTGCTCTTCAATAAATGCATTCGATGATTGATCTTTTATAATTTCATGATACCAAACATTTTTTTCTTTATTAAAATCTCTTTCATTTTCTGTACGTTTAACAACAATAATATTCTTCACAAAATCTAAATTTAAAATACTTTCTTTTACATTATTAAGTAGAGGGATTATTTTATTACTTCTTATTCCTTCATTAGCGGTAATAACAGTGGAAGACTCACAATCTTTAATTCTATTTCTTAATGATTCTGGTGAGAAACCTCCAAAAACAACTGAATGAATGGCTCCAATTCTTGAGCAAGCTAGCATAGATATGGCAGCTTCAGGTATCATCGGAAGATAAATTGTAACTCTGTCCCCTTTTTTAATACCGAGGTCTCTCATGGCATTTGATAATTTACATACTTCTGAATGTAATTCCTTGTAAGTGTATGATTTAGTTTCTTTAGGATTGTCACCCTCCCATATAATGGCTGTTTTGGAGGCATTATCTCTGAGATGTCTATCAAGACAATTATATGAAACATTTAAAGTTCCGTCAGCAAACCATTTAATATTTATTTGGTCGTCGAAGCTTGTTTTTTTAACTTGATTAAATTTCTTAATCCATGAAAGACTATTTGCTTGTCTTGACCAAAAATCTTTTGGGTTTTCAATAGATTCTTTATAAAGCCTCTCATATTCAGAAAAACTTATTGAAGCATTTTCTTTTAAAGTTTTAGGAACTTGATATTTTTTCATAGAAACAATTTTTTTTCCATAATAATATCAATAGATTAAATTTTGTTAAGATATTTGTATTAAAAAACTTAGAAAACTCTTTTGAATAAATGAATTGAAACTTTTTTAAAAAGACCACTAATAGAGTACGGGTCATTTTTTGAGAAAAACTCAACTTCCTTTTTTGTGGAGAATTTAATTACAATTAGACTTCCTATAATAGTTTTTCTTTCGTCCATTATAGGTCCTGCGAAAAGAATTCGTTCTTTGTATTGATTTAAATAACTAATATGTTTATCTCTGATACTTTTTCTTTTATCTATTGAATTTTCGTGATCATAACAAATTAAAGAATAGTACATCATTTCTCCATTTGCAGAGGTCTAGACAAAAGTGATTTTATAGCACTATTTATGGAACTTCCACCAATAATATTCCTTATTGAATTACATATAGGTAAATTTACTTTGTGAAACTCTCCGAGTTTACATATAGCTTCACAAGAATTCAGTCCTTCACTTAAAAGGTTCTCTTTAACAAGATCTCTAATTTTTAGATTTTTTCCAAGTTTGTAGCCTAATGCCATATTTCTAGATTTTAAAGAGTTACAAGAAAGATTTAAATCTCCCAGCCCAGAGAGACCTCTAAATGTTTTCTCATTTGCATTCATCTTTTTCCCTAGTAACATTATCTCTGATAAACCTCTAGTTAGTAGTGATGATTTAGCATTTTCTCCTAATCCTTTTCCAACAACAATACCACATGCTATGGCGATTACATTTTTAAAGGCCCCCCCTATTTGTGTTCCAATAATATCTTTATTAAAATATGGCCGAAAGTTTTTACTTGATATGATTTTTCCTAATATTTTTATTTTTCTCAAATTTGAAGAGGAAAGAACAAAGGCCGTTGGAAGATTTCTGGCAACTTCATTAGCAAAATTTGGACCTGAAAGGATAATAGGTTTGTTTAAGGGAAAAATATCATTAACGACTTGAGACATTAGTTTATTTGATTTTTTTTCAATTCCTTTAGAACAAATGACTAAATTTTTCGGTATTTTTTTTGACTTCATTAAATTTAAATTCTCACGAACAAATTGAGAAGGTGTAACCAAAAAAACATAATCACAATCTGTCACTTCGTCTAACATAAGAGTTAGTTTTATTTTTTTAGGTATTTTAATCCCTGGCAAATAATTTGAAACTCTATCCTTTTTTACTAGATTATATTTTTCCTCTGAATTAAACCATATTTTCACTGAAGATTCAGATCTATTTATTGCCAATGATAATGCCAACCCCCAAGAACCAGTACCTATAATTCCTATATTTTTTTTCATTATTTATAAATCATTTAAAGACCATCTCGGTTTAGGAAGCGTATTAATTGGATCACTCTTTTGCGTTGAGCGTAATTTTTCAATTCCTGCCCAAGCTATCATAGATGCATTATCAACACATAATTTCGGATCTGGCACATGAAATAATACTCCTTTTTTCTTTGCAAGTTTCCTCATTCCATCTCTTATATACATATTAGATGCGACTCCGCCAGATATCAAAAAACTTCCTGTACCAAATTTTTTTTTAAAAATATCGATCCCTTTTTCACATCTATCCTTTAAACATTCAAGCACAGTGTCTTGAAAGTCATAGGCAAGATTATATTTTTGTTCTTGTGAGATGCCATTTTCTATAATTCTTCTAACCGCTGTTTTTAAACCTGAAAATGAGAAATTTAAATTCTTCTTTTTAAACATAGGCTTAGGTAAATTAAAAACTCCAACTTTAGACGCTTTTTTTGCTAGCTTTTCTATTTCCGGTCCCCCAGGATAATTTAAACCTAAAAGTTTAGCAGTTTTATCAAAAGCTTCACCTACTGCATCGTCGATGCTTTCTCCTAATAGCTGGAATCTGTTATAACTCTCAACAATAAGTAGCTGTGTGTGTCCCCCAGAAATTAAAAGAACTATAAAAGGATATGATATGTTTTCACTCATTCTTGATACTAGAACATGTGCTTGAAGATGATTAATTGATAAGAATGGTTTCTTTATATTAAGGCTAATAGCCTTTGCATAATTTGAACCAATTAGAAGTCCTCCTAAAAGTCCAGGTCCAGTAGTGGCAGCAATTGCATTTATGTCTTCTAGTTTAATTTTGGTTTCTTTTAAAATTTTTTTAGTGATCTTATCTAAATACTTAATATGTTCTCTTGATGAAAGTTCTGGAACAACACCTCCAAAGGGTTTATGGCTTTCAACTTGAGACCAAATTATTTCTTTAATAATTCTTCCGTTCTCTGAATTATTTTTTTTTTCAACCAAAGATACCGCTGTTTCGTCGCAGCTGCTTTCAATACCCATCACTATCATTTTAATTTAGAATATAACATTATAATTATACATAGCATTTAAAATACTATCGTAATAATATTTTAATAAATGTTTAATGGTAAAAAAAAAATTATTTTAGGTTCAAGAAAAAGTCCTTTAGCTCGAAAACAGGTAGAAATTTTCAAAAAATCTTTTTTTGAAAAATTTTCAAATTATCCTAAAGACTTTTTTAAAGAGATTTACCTATCAACTAAAGGAGATCTTGTCATTGATAAAAAGTTATCAGAAATTGGAAATAAAGGATTATTCACTAAAGAAATTGATAATGCACAAATAAAAAATAAAATTGATATTTCAATTCATTCTTTAAAAGATCTTCCATATAAACTACCTGATGGACTTATTATAGGCGGTTATTTGAGTAGAGAGGATTATCGAGACGCAATAATTTCTCCCAAAAATGAAACAATTTCAAAGATCAAGGAAGGGTCAAATATTGGAACATCATCTTTAAGAAGAGAAATTCAATTGAAAATTATTAGACCAGACTTAAAAATTAATATTATAAGAGGCAATATACAAACAAGAATTAAGAAAGTTCTTAACGGTAGTTATGACGCAACATTATTAGCAATGGCAGGTCTAAAAAGACTTGAAATAAAAGATAAAGCAAACCCTTTGAATATTAATGACTTCATTCCGGCTGTTGGACAAGGAATAATTGCATTGGTAGTTAGAGCAGATGATCAAACCTTTATTGAGCTAGCTGATAAAGTTACTGACGTTAATTCTAAAATTGAGGCTCTTAGTGAGAGATCTTTTTTACATGGAATAGACGGTTCGTGTCAAACACCAGTAGGCGCTTTGGCCCTTTTACAGAAAAATAAAATTTTATTTCATTATTTTGCATCCAATAGGGATGGAAGTATTTATAAAAAAGGAAAGAAGTATGTTTCTATAAAAACGTGTGAGGAGGAATGTTATAAAATAGGTAAGAGTTTGAGTAAAATATTGTAATCAGGTTTGTTTTAACATGAAAGTTTTATTAACTAGACCATTTGAAGATTCTAAAATAATTGCTAAGAAATTAAAAAAAAAAAAAATAATTTCTCAAATTTCCCCACTAATAGAAATTAATAGTGTTCATTATTCGAAAAAAATTTATCTGAAAAAATTTGATCTTTTGATTTTTACCAGCAAAAATGGACTGAGATTTTTTGAGGGAAAAAAGTTTTTGAATACTTTAACCTTTACCGTTGGAGATGGGACATACAATGAGGCAAAAAAATTTGGGTATAAAAAAATAGAAAATTCGGATGGCAATATTTTAGATTTAATTAATCTTATTACTAAGAAATTTCAAAGAAAGAAAATAGATGTATTGCATCCAACAACAAATTATATCAGAGAAGAACTAAGATCATATTTTATAAAAAATAATTGTAATTATCTTCCATTTCCTGTTTATTGTAGTGAAAAAATTAAAAAAAATAAAACGACCATCAAAAAATTTCTGACTGAAAACAATGGTATAGTAACACTGTTCTCACCAAAAACGGCGAGTTGTTTTTTAGAAATAATATCAGAATTAAGCCTTGAAAAATATTGCACTAATCAAATTCTAATAACACTTAGTTCTTCGATTAACAAAGAAGTAGAAAATTTAAACTTTAAAAAAGTATTATTTACCAATAAACCTAATCAAGGAAGTTTACTCAAGATTATTAATAATTTATGATTTAACTTATGAGTTAATGTGATGCATAAAAATAAGAAAGAAACAAACAAAGCTGATTTTATTGATTTAGAAAAGTCAGATTTTAAAAAAAAGTCAAATTCTTTAAAAAGTATATTAGTTGTACTGGTAATTAGCACAGGTTTGTTCTTCTTTATGACTCAATATAAAGTTAGTTTTGAGAGAATTCAAGATTCACAAGATATACTTATGAAAAATAATGAAGATAAAGATGAAAAACCAGCTGGTTCAGAGAATATAACACAAGGGCTTGAAAGAAGCCTAGAGGATGATCAAATAACTACAAAAATCTTTGTCGAAGATGAGCCATCAAAAATATTTGAATCTCAAGATGTTTATAGAGTTCAGGAATTAGAAAATATTGAATCAGAGATTTTAGCAATAAAAGAAGTAGTAGAAAAAAAATTAACTGATCAAATCAATAATGAAGCTCTAAAGAAAATAGATTCGATTCTGGATAAAAATACTAAATTCTATAATTTTTTATTTTTTAAAAATAAATTATTTAACGGAGATAACTATGATAAAGAAATTAAAATCTTAGAAAAAGAATTTTATCAAAATGTAAAAATATCAAGTCACCTCAAATTTTTTCGAGAACAAGGAAAGAAAGAATTTCTAGATTATAATTATTTGTATAAAAGCCTAAATTTTATTGTAAATAGACATGAGCTGAAGAAAGAAGATATTAAATTTCTTAAAAGAGATGAGAATTTAGAAATTTTTTCTTCAAAGGAAAATTTTAAGAAATATTTCTTAAATATTTTTAATTCAAATTTCAAAATAAGAAAAGTCGAAGAACACCAAAATTTAAATAGTTATAGTGACCTAAATATGGATGGTGTCCATGATTTTGTTTCTATTCTAAAGGAGGCCAGAGAATTAATCCTTATTAAGGATATAGAGTTATCATTGGAAAAAATAAATGAAATTACTTCTCCCCTTCCATATGAACTTGAGGATTGGATAATTAATGCAAATCTAGTGATGGAAATGGAGGAGAGGTTTGCTTTATTAGAAAGTTTGCTTTTTGATTGGATGTTAAATGATAAAAATACTTAAATTTTTCTTGATCATAAGTTTTATCATAATTCCAATGACATGGCTTTCAACTTTTCCAGGAGAAGTAAAAATATTGTGGAAAAATTATTTTGTTGAAACAAGTATAATATTTCTTGTGGCGATCATATTAATTTTATCATTTTTTTTTGGATTACTGTATTATTCTTATAAGGTTATAACTTCTTATCCTAGAACTTTTAAACTAAAAAGAGATTCTAAAAAACTATTATTTGTTAATGAATCATTAACTAATCTCACAAAAGCAATTGTTTCTAAAAATTTAAAAAATATAGACTCTAATGTAAGAAAGTTAAATAAAAACATTGGTAATAATATTTTCTCAAGTTATATTCTTGCTCAATCTGCAATTTCTGAGAATGATTTAGATAGAGGAAAAAAGTATTTAAACTTATTACTTAAAGATGAAAAAGCAGAATTTATAGGGTTACGTGGTCTCGCTCTAATAGCGTTAAAGGAAAAAAATAAATTAGAAGCTCAAAAATTTTTGGAAAAAGCACAAAAATTAGAACCGAAAAATTTCTGGGTTTCAAAGCAATTATCGTTATTATTTGCTCAATCAAATCAATGGGATCAAGCAAATAAAGCACTTGAGAATATAAAGAACGCGAATGAGGCTTTAGAAAGTAGAGCTATTTTTTTACTCCAATCAGGAGGAAATCCTGCAGATGCTTGGAATATTTCTAAAAATTCTGTACCTATTGCTATTAAAGCTATCAAGTATTTCTTATTAGAGAATAAAGAAAAAAAAGCATATGATATAATAGCTAAATCATGGAATAGGTTGCAACATATAGATATGATAAAAGCTTTTATTTATCAGGAGAAACCATCTGTTAAAACATCATTAAGACGCTTCAAATTACTGCAAAAAGCTTTGAAACCGAGTTTAAGATATGATGAGACTAATCTTGGAATGGCTTTAGCATCTTTAGATGCATCAATGTGGGGTGAAACAAAAAAATATTTAGAGCGTATAAAAAAAGAAAATTGGGACGAGAGGGTAGCAAAAATCTGGATTGAGCTTAGGACAAAAAGTGATAAAATCGAAATTCCTGAAATACCAAAAAAATTGAAGTCCGAACCTAAGTGGTATTGTGAAAATTGTAAAACACAGACTAATCATTGGTCAATTAAATGTCAAAACTGTGGTGAAATTGGGAGTATTAATTGGAGTAAAAGTATAAAAATTGAAAAAAAAAGTTTTAAAATTGATGAGTTAATATAATTAATCAACCAGTTTCCATAGATGCAGAGCTAAGATTGATAAATAAGGCTCAAAAATTTCCTCATAATTGATTTTTTTATTTAAATTTTTATTAACTTTTTCTACCATTTTTTTTATTACTAAATCATTTTTTGGCCAAATATTTAAGTTTTGAAAATAAAATATGCCAATCATATCACATGTCCAACCCCCTATTCCCTTGAATTTTGTTAGTTCTTTTTTAAATTCATTATGATTGAGTTTTGAAAGATTAAATTCTTCAATGATATTTTTTTTAAAAGCCTCATGTATTTTTAACATATAACTTAACTTTTTTTTTGAAAAACCTATATTTTTGATTTCCTTATTTTTAATCAAAACGTTAAGTAAAATATTTTTTTCCTTGAGAATAGATTGTATATTTCCCCAAATATTGTTTGCAGCTTTATTTGATATTTGCTGGGATATTATTGTTTTACAGATAAATGAAAATAAATCAAGGTTGGTTTTTTTAATACCTTGAACACCGTTATCTTTGATTAATTTATGTAAATAATCAAAAGGTTTAGAGTTTTCTAAAAGTGATCTATGAATATTGAAAAACTTTTTAGGAATCATCAAATTTTCATTATTTTACTAGGATCAGACTTTGTTTTCTTTTTTTTACCTTTTTTTATTAAATATAAATTTCTAGAATAAATAAGAAATCCACAAGACTGACCAACTATAAAAACCGGATCTTCTTTATAAATTGCATAACTTAGTAGGATCATACTGCCGAGAATACTAATCCACCAAAAGATATTAGGTATAATACTTTTTGACGCTCTTTCACTTACGATCCATTGTATAAGAAATCTAGATGCAAAGATGGCCTGACCGACAAAACCTATGATCATCCAAATTTGATTAGTTAAAACCATTTTTACTCCTTTTTATTAATAATTTTACTTTTATTAAATCAATAATACCAACCCAAAATCTATTATTAAAACTGAATTTAGATTCTCCTAAAATCCTTGGTCTATCTATAACGGGAATATTTATTATTTTTCCATTATTCATTTTATATAATGCTGGTAAAAATCGATGCATATTCCTAAAATAAGGTAGTTTTAGATAATCTAATTTATGAAAAGCTTTTAATGCACATGCTGTATCATTGCAATCATCCTTAAGAATTGCTTTTCTAAAAGAATTGGCGATTTTAGACGATATTCTTTTTGAAAAAGTGTCTTTTCTTTTAATTCTATTGCCACATATCAATATGGGTTTGCTTGATTTCTTAACACTTTCCTTCACCAGAGGCGAAAGTAGTTTTCTTATTTCACTTGGCGGATTTTGACCATCACCGTCTATTACTGCAATAATTTTGTTTTTTGAACTTTTAACACCAGTCAGCATAGCTTTGCATTTTCCAAGTTTAAAATCATGACTAACTACTTTAAAATTCTTACCTCCTTTTTTAACATTAAACTTTTTTAAAAATCCATCATTACTTCCGTCATTGACTATAACTACTTCAGGTTTTTCGTCTTTAAATTCTTCTTTTATTTCTTTTATTAAAGGAAAAATAGCTTCTACTTCATTGAAAATAGGAATAATTATAGTAAATTTTAAATTCATAAGATGGTATGTATACCTAAATATTAAAAAAGGTTCAAATAATGACTCCAATAATGTCACAAAAGAAAAGATTTTTTTTATTTTGTTTTTTTTCCTCTGTAGTTTTTTTACAAGGTATTTTCTTTATTCCTGCCTTAGATAGAGATGAATCCCGATTTGCGGCGGCTTCAAAAAATATGATTCAGACTAAAGATTATGTAGATATAAGATTAGAGGGAGAACCAAGGTATAAGAAACCCATAGGTATTTATTGGGCCCAATCATTATCAACTACTTTATTAGGAGAATCACCATATGATGAAATCTGGACCTATCGGATTCCTTCATTTTTAGGAATAATTTTAAGTATTATTTTAATTTATTTAAGAGTTAAAAAAATTTTTGGTGAAGAGGAAGCTTTATTGAGTTGTTTTTTCCTTTCAACATCATTGTTGTTAATTTCTGAGATTCATCAAGCTAAATCAGATGGTTTATTATTTCTATTTATAACTATTTGTAATTTAATACTACTTTCCAAGATTAATGAGTCTCATAATTTAAAAAAAAATAATACTAAGCAAATAGATTTTCAGTCTATAATATTTTGGATATCACTTGGTTTAGGAGTCTTAATAAAAGGACCAATTATCATCATCTTCGTATTTGTTCCTCTAATACTGTTTTCCTTAATTAAAAAGAATATTTTTTTTATTAAAACAATACATTCTTTTTTGGGTTACATGATATTTTTCATAATTATTGTTCCTTGGTTTGTGATAATTTCAATTAAATCAGGGGGTATTTTTTGGCATGAATCCTTAATCAATGACTTGCTAAGAAAAGTTGGATCAGGTCAAGAATCCCACGGTTTTTTTCCAGGCTATTATTCCTTATTTTTGTTCATATTTCTCTGGCCTGCAAGCACATTTATAATTAATTTTTTCTTAAACGCTTTCAGGAATAGGAAAAATTTTATCAAAATTAATGAAGCAATTTTGTTTTTAATTTGTTGGTTTTTACCTTGTTTTTTGATTTATGAAATGATTCCAACAAAGCTGCCTCACTATGTTTTACCCTCATATCCTGCATTAATAATTTTACTTAGTATTTACATAACAAAAAACAATAAAAGTAAGAAACAGATTTTTGATAAATATAGTTTTTTGGGATTTATTCCGTACCCAATCATTTTCATTTCTGCAATGCCAGTTATTATAAATCATTATTCGAACATTGATTTTTTTACCGTTATTTTTTGCATTCTACTTATAAGCGTATTTATTTTTTGTTTATTCCAAATTTCAAGAAAAAATTTTAAAAAATTTATCGCAGGTTCGTTTTTTTTCCAATTATCAGTTTATTTAAGTTTAGTTCACCATTTAAATCCCAAGTTGGAGAAATTTTGGATAGCTGAGCGCATAAATAAGTCAATTGAAATCAGTAAAAATTTCACTGAAGAAATTTTCCATTATGGTTTTAATGAACCAAGTTTAGTTTTTAAAATTGAGCACAAGTCACAACGTTTAAGCCCTGAGGATATGTATAGAAACTCAAAAAGAATTAAAGCTCTTTTTATTTTAACTGAGAAAGAGGAAAAAATATTTAGAGAGTTTTTTGAAAAAGATGATAAATTTAAATTAATAGATAATTTTGTTGGTTTTAACTATTCTCAGGGAAGATATATTAAGTTTTTTATTTATAGAAACTAGTGGAACATTTACAAAAAAAATTTGAGATTATTTTTTCTATAAGACTTTTATTTTTAATTCTTACTAGCACTGTATTTTTTTTTTACTTTATTGATATCCCATTATTTAAATTCACGAGATCTATGCATGGATTACTTTTTGACTTTTTTAATAAAATAGTTGATCCATTTTCAGATATTGTTGATCCAGGAAATATAATTTTATTATCAGGTATTGTATGGTTAATTATTAGAAGTATAAAAAATATTCTAAAAGAACCAAAAAAACAAATGATTTTATGCGAAAAACTTGGGTTTAAAAAAGCGTTTATTATTGAAACCATGGAATATTATCTTTTGATAATTAAACATATTTTTCTTTCTATAATAGTTTCTGGAATAATTCTCCATGTTTTAAAATACATTTTAGGTGTTTCACGTCCAAAATATTTTTTTTTGGAAGGTTATGTTAGACAAAGTTTTTTTAATTTAGAACATAGAGTAAATTCTCTTCCTTCTGGACATACTCAAGCTGCATTTACAATTGCCGTGCTATTTATACTCTACGTAAATAGGTATAATGGGTTAATAATTGCAATTGCGTGTCTTTTGGGTATATCCAGAATATTTATGAATGCTCATTTCCCAAGCGATCTAATTCTAGGTGCTTACATTGGTTCTTTTTTCCCTGTTATCTTATATAAGATTTATTTTCTTGAAAAATTTAGAAAATTAAAAAAAGAAAAAATTTTTCATTTTAAAATATTTTTAAAACTATTATATTTAAGACTTATGTTATGAAGAACTTTTTTGTTTACCTTACTCTGACTTTCTTTTCCTTTAGCTTAAATGAAAGTTTTTCTGCGTCTTGGTGTAAAGCAATTTATCCTTTTAGTAAAGAAGCATTTGATGGAAATTTTCAAAAACAATTATCTCTTTGCAAGAATACTGACAACGTATTTATCTCTATCCATTCACAATATGATAATGCTTTACATTTGCTTCATGCAAGTATTGCAAATTTTTGTGATTTAACAAAACATATAATTAAATCTGAATCAAAGATTCATAATGATTCCTTTTATTCTGCTGTTTGTGTCTTTAAAAGACATAATATAAGGAAAAATAAATATAAAGACTAAATATTCTTAAAGTCAGTCGTTTTAGAATCATGCTTAGTTTAATTTCGAATTTACGACTTAATAGAGTGAAGGTTCAAAAACCATACGGTTTTAAGAGTGAAATAACTAACTATTCTACAGCTGAATTGAATAATGAGGTTGACGAGAATTCGAATTGTTTTTCTTCCGAAATCTGGTTACAGATATATAGATGACAATAAAACCCTGAAAGACAGGGTTTTATTGGAGGAAATTAAAATAGACTAAAGATTAATAATATAAAGAATATTGAACTAAGGCTAATTGCACAAATTCTTGTTAAATACATACTAATCTCCAATTATACAATATATAGTTATTTTTATCTATAGTCAAACTATATATAGTTTTTTTTTTATCTTTGATTATTATAGAAATTTCATAGTATCTTATGCTCTATGGCTAAAAAATTAAAAGTTGCGGTTATTGGAAGTGGTATTAGTGGATTATCATCTGCTTGGTTAGTGGCGAATAAACATGATGTATGTCTTTTCGAAAAAAATAATTACCTCGGTGGACACTCAAATACACAAACTATAACTACATCTGAAAAAAAAATAATTAATGTAGATACCGGTTTTATAGTATTTAATAAGTTGAATTATCCAAATTTAACTGAATTTTTTAAATTATTAAATGTTGAAACCTATGAGAGTAATATGTCCTTTTCGGTATCAATGCGTAATAGAGAATTCGAATACGGTGGAAATGATTTAAGCTCATTTTTTGCTCAGAAAAAGAATTTTTTTAGTTTTACGTTCTGGATTATGATTGTCGATATTTTAAGATTTTATAAAAATGCAGAAAAAGATGTATCAAGATTTTCGAACCTTACAATAGAGGAATATCTAAAAAAAAATTTTTATAGTAGATATTTTAAATATGATCATTTGTATCCTATGGCTGGCAGTATCTGGTCCTCTCCATTAAAAAAAATTAAAGATTTTCCATTTCAAAATTTTGTGAATTTTTTTAAAAACCATGGTCTTTTAAGCTTAACTAATAGACCACAATGGAGAACAGTTTTGAACGGAAGTAAAAATTACGTTAATAAAATCATAGAAACCTCTAACATTGAAGTCAAGTTATCAGAAAGAGCAATTAATATTTCGAGAAAAAATAAGGAGATAACTCTGAAAACTGATAAAAAAGAGTATAAATTTGATCACATTATTCTTGCCTCACACCCAGATCAAAATATCAACATCTTATCGGATATAACTGATTTTGAATACAAATATTTATCAAAAATTAAGTACCAAAAAAATACAGCTTGGCTTCATTATGATGATTCTTTGATGCCTAAAAATAAAAAAGTTTGGTCTAGTTGGAATTATATTAATGCAAATAATGACGAAGAGGCGAATAATTTGAGTGTTACATATTGGATGAATAAACTACAAAAAATCAACACAAAAGATCAGATTTTTGTTTCCTTAAATCCTTTACGTGAACCATCTAAGAATAAAGTTTTTAAAAAGATTATTTATTCTCATCCTTTGTATAGTAAGGAAACTGTAATGGGACAAAATGGTTTAGTTAAAATTCAAGGCAAAAAAAACACATGGTTTTGCGGCGCATATCTAGGAAATGGCTTTCATGAAGATGGAATAAAATCAGGCTTAGACATAGCGGAGAGAATCACAGGTTTAAAAAGACCATGGAAAACATAAAATTCACAAATGATTGTCTTTTCAAGGGCCGTGTATTTCATAAAAGATTTTACCCTTTTGAAAACGAATTTACTTACAAATTAACATATTTCTGGATTGATATAAAACCTAAAGTGCGAAGAAAATTATTGAAATTTAATGGCCTTTCACTGTTCAGCTTTTTTGATCAAGATCATGGTGAAATTGGAAGAGACAAGTCAATATCCCTATATTCTTATTACAGTAAGATGCTTGAAAGTGAAAAGATTGATGTAAACATAATTAAAGCATTGTGTCTTCCGAGGCTATTTAATTATCAGTTTAATCCAATATCAATTTTTATGTGTTTTAAAAAAAACAAAAAACCAACGGCAATCATTTTTGAAGTATCAAATACATTTGGTGAGCGACATGCATACATATGTCGGTTACCTGTAATAAAAATGGAAAATAAAAAAATATTTTATGTATCGCCATTTTTTGATGTGGAGGGCAAATATGAACTTAAATTTCAGATTTCAGAAAAAAAAGTTGAATTCTCTGTTACTTATTAAAAAAAAAAAAAAATTATTTTCATTGCTAATTTTAATGGAATAGGAATAGAACTTAATGAAAAAACATTGATAAGTTTATTTTTTGCTAATTTTTTTCAAAATTTCAAAGTAACATTAGGAATCTATTATGAGGCATTGAAATTATGGTTTAAAGGTGCAACCTATAATAAGAAACCCAAGAAACCTGAGAAATTTATAACAAAAATATGATAAAAAAAACCCAGGAATTAGAAGAAAATAATTCGATAAATCTTTTTTTTTCAGTAATATCTCAAGCAAGTTTTGGTGAGATAAAGGTATTCTATAGATCGAAATTAATTTTTAATTTTAAGGCTCAAAACCCTGGTCCTAAAACTGATATTTATATTAAAAATCTTAAGTGCATCGAAAGTTTTTTCTTAAAAGGAGATCTCGGTTGGGCAGAGGCATATATTTGTGGACTATGGGAAACAAAAGATTTAAGTATTTTTTTAGAATGGGGAGCTAGAAACTTTCATAGCTTTTCAAATTATATAAGGGGAAAATGGTACATAATTTTATATCTAAGATTTAAACATTATCTTAATAATAATTCAAAAAAGGGATCTAAAAAAAATATAGAATTCCACTACGACCTTGGAAATGAATTTTACAAATCATGGTTAGATGAATCAATGACATACTCATCGGCAATATTTGAAAATAAATCACAAAAATTATTTGATGCACAAATGAATAAATTTAAAAATTTATCTAAACTGTGTGAAATTAAAGAAAATGATGAAGTGTTAGAAATAGGTTGTGGATGGGGTGCTTTTTCATTTTTTTTAGCAAAGACCGTTAAAGCTAAGGTTACAGCAATAACAATATCAAAAAAGCAATTTGAGTCTGTAAAGCAGAAGATATTTGAGGAAAATCTTTCAGAAAAAATAATAGTCAAGCTCATCGATTATAGAGATTTAAAAGGCAGATTTGATAAAATTGTTTCAGTGGAAATGTTTGAGGCTGTTGGTGAGAAATATTGGTCTGTTTATTTTGATACTTTAAAAAATAATCTTAGAAATAAAGGAAAGATAGGACTTCAGACCATAACAATAGATGATGATTACTTTAAAACTTATAAAAAATTTCCTGATTTTATTCAAACATATATTTTTCCTGGAGGCATGCTCCCATCATTAACAGTTTTACAAAAAACTCTCAACAATGCAGGTCTTAAAATAATTGATAAAAACTTATTTGGAGATCATTATGCAAAAACAATATCTCAGTGGAAGCAATCTTTTGAATCATCTTGGGTAGACATAAAGCGTTGTGGTTTTGATGTAAACTTTAAAAGACTATGGAATTATTATTTGAGCTATTGTGAGGGGGGATTCCGATCTGGAAATATAAATGTAGGACAATTTCTAATAATAAAGGAATAAAAAATTAAAAAAAGTATCAAAAGACTTATCTATTGTTCTCCAGCCTTTGCCTTTGCAATTCCAACTTTTCCTATTATGATTTTGTTACCTGCAGTTTATTCTGAAAAGCATTTAATAGAAGTATCATCTATAGGAATTGCAATTTTTATTGCACGAATCCTGGATATTATTACTGATCCTTTGATGGGGTGGATTTGTGATAGAAATTTCTTGCCAAGAAAAAATTGGATTGTCATAGGATCTATCCTCTCTGCAATATCATTATTTAATCTTATCATTCCTTATCAAGGTCCTGATGCTTTTTACCTTTGTGTATGGATTTCTTTTTTATATTTAGGTTGGACAATCTTTCAGGTAGCTTATTTATCAATAGGTTATGAAATAGAAAGACACTACACTGAGAGAACTAAACTCAGTGTTTACAGAGAAGTATTTACCCTTTTTGGTTTACTGTCATCAGTCTCATTGCCATTTATTCTTAGTGAAAACTCAGAATTTTCTTCAGAAAAACTTCTTTTATATTTAGCAATTATTTCAGGTTTTATAAGCGTACTTTTCTTTTCAATTTTTATAAATGAGCCTAAAAGAAAGTATGTTAGTATTAAGATTAAAAACCAAATCAATAACTTATTAAAAAATAAATATTTTACTAAACTTTCAATGGCTTGGTTTCTAAATAATCTTGCCAATATATTTCCAATGATTCTTTTTGTTTTTTATATTAACTATATTATAGGAGGATCAGAAAGTCAGAAAGAATCTGCTTTATTTGTTTATTTTCTTTCAGGTCTTTTAGGAATGCCTATATGGGTTTTTATATCTAAAAGTTATGAGAAAATAAGAATTTGGTTTTTTTCAATTTGCTGTTCAAGTTTAGCTTTTATATTTGTTTTTTTTCTAAATTCAGGAGATATTTTTTATTTTTTTATTATTTGTTCAATAACAGGCTTATTTCTTGGATCAGACCTAGCTATTCCTCTGTCTATTCAAGCTGATATTACCGACTACCATAGAAGTCAGTTTAAAAATGATATCTCTGGAATTCTTTTTTCGGTATTGACCCTGATAACTAAACTTTCTTTTGCGTTAGCTAGTTTGATTGCGTTTACAATTTTAGATTTTTCTGGTTTTGAGGCTAATCAAAATCAGGAAGCTCACACGAAATTTATTTTAATTTTTTTGTATGCTGGAGTTCCTATAATTTTAAAAGTTTTAACAGCATTTCTCATCAGAGATTTTAGTCTTACAAAACAAGATATGAACATTATTACAAAAAAACTTTACGACAAGCAATTTTAACTATATTTAGTAATTATGAAAAATATATATTTAATTTTAATTTTTTTTTTTGTTTATAGGATGTTCAACGGAAATGAGTTTAAATCAATTTAAAGATAATAAACCTGAGTTTATTTTAGAAGAGTATTTTGATGGCAAAGTAGAGGCGTGGGGACTCTTTCATGATAGATTTGGGAATCTAAAAAGAACATTCAAAGTAAGTATTATAGGAAAAAGAAATGCAGATGTTATTGTTTTAGATGAGAAGTTTATTTATGATGACGGAGAAAAAGATCAGAGAATTTGGACTATCAATATCTTGGATGATAAAAAATATATTGGTAAGGCAGATGATGTAGTTGGACAAGCTTATGGAAATGCATCAGGAAACGCTTTAAACTGGAGTTATCAGTTAATGCTTAAAGTAAAGGATTCTAAAATTAAGGTTACTTTTGATGACTGGATGTTTCTTCAAGACAAAGGCGTTTTAATTAATAGAGCAGAAGTTAAAAAATATGGAATTAATTTAGGTGTTGTTACAATAACATTTTTGAAAGTTAATTAGCTATTTTATGAATTTTTTTAAATACTTTTCCTAACATTGGAATGTTACAATAGAAATTTTTCCCACTGTCCCAATAATCTATGTGCTTAGTTATAAGGTTATTTTTTATATGAATTTCACTAACTCCTTCCATTATAAAACTTTTTATATATACCCCTGAAAACGCCCACTTAATATAAAAAGTTTTTTGCCATCAGATAGATTTAATATTTTAAACTTTGGCTTCTTAATTTTTTTAAACATCTCAAGGAATAATTTTTCGAATTTATCCTTACCCTTGATTTCATTGAAAGGATCAATAAAGATTAAATCTTTTGAAACGCAATTTAGAACTTTCTCAATATTAGATTCATTTAGGTTTTCATAGGCTTTTGAATATCGTTTAATTAGTTCAATCATTTTTAATTTTTTCAGGAAGTTTTATTATGTCCTTGAGCAATTTATTCATTAGAAAAAAATAAATCTTATATGGTAGAAGTTGCATAATTTTCATTGGTATAATGAGCCTTTTCGGAAAATAAATCTCAAACTTAGAGCTTAACAATCCTTTATAGATCTTTTGTGCTGCAATTTTTGCAGACATTAAAAATGGCATAGGAAAATTATTTTTATCAGTCATTGGCGTTTTGATAAATCCGGGGTGGATAACTTGAATTTTTATTTTTGATTTAGATAGTTCAAGTCTAAGTGTTTCAGCTAAGAATGTGAGTCCTGATTTTGTTATTCCATATATACCAGAGTTAGGTAATCCCCTAAACCCAGCTGGGGAAGAAACAAATACTATGTGACCATTATTTTTTTCCTTCATATTAGGTAATAGATAATTTAAGCAATTTATTTGACCCATTAAATTTGTATCCATTACCTCTTTTATTTTTGACAGCTCAACAGATTCTAAATTACCCGGGTTGTAAGCAGCAGCATTAAGTATTGCTAGATCTATTTTATAAAATTTTTTAACTATTTTATTAATCACATCTCTACAGGCTATCTCAGAACTAACATCAAGTTTAAAAATAGATATTTTTTTTTCTGAATATTGTTTAATTTTTTTTAACGCGCTAGTCCTTCTACCACTTATCACCACATGACAGTTTTTATCTACTAAAATTTTAGTTAATTCAGCGCCAATTCCCGATCCCCCTCCGGTTATCCAAACAACTTTATTTTTCATGATGGTACTCATCTAAGAAATACTCAATTTTTGATCCATCTTTTATAAAGATAAGTTTTACCCAGTTTCTCATATTATCATACCAAATATCTATATCCAAAGTATCACCGCCAGATTCTTTTCCAATAATTTTATAATGAAATGCTTCTAAGTCACCATTATATATCTTTTCTTTTCCTATTTTTTTAATCTTCATTGAAATCAAACTACAGTCTTGTGTATTTATCATTTTATTTATTGCTTGCGTTTCAACTAATCTATAATTCCAGTAGCTTGATGAAATTGAATCGAGAGAATAATCTATTTTATTTTTTGAACCAACAGTAAATAGTTTCCCCGAATTCTTTGAAATATTACAGAATAATGATTCATTATTTTTAATTGTTTTGGTTTGAATAGAAAATAATTTATCATTTTTCCATTCTTCGTTATTTACGTGAAAATATTCATACAAAGTGAATCCTAAAAATTTTACTTTAAATTTAATCTCTATACTTACATTTGTCGTCTCATTAAATTCCTTAATGGTTACTTTATGATAACCAATATTTGTGTCATTTCGATACACGTTAAAAAATAAGTCATTGAGATCGCGAGCAGAGATATTTAAGATTGGTATACAAATAAAGAGGAGGATGAACAAAAATCTTATCATCAAAAAGAAAGGACCGGTACGTTTAGTACCGGACCTTTGTAAATATCTTATCTTCTGTTACCAAAAAGCTGAATTAGCATGATAAATAAATTAATGAAATCTAAATATAATCTCAAAGAACCCATTATAGCTTTTTTTCCTTCGTTTCCTGTGCCGTCATAGTACATGTTTTTAATTTGCTGCGTATCATAAGCAGTAAGTCCAGCAAATACTAAGACCCCTATTACAGATATGGCAAATTGAAGAATGCTACTTGCAACAAAAATATTCACTATTGAAGCAATAATTATTCCTATAAGCCCCATGAATAGGAAGGAACCCCAACCGCTTAAATCTTTTTTTGTGGTATATCCATATAAACTTAGGGCTCCAAATGATCCTGCAGTTATAAAAAAGACCCTAGCCACTGATTCACCAGTGTATTGAATGAAGATACTTGCAAGAGAGACGCCCATAACTGCGGCAAAACTCCAATAGAGGATTTGAACAGTTGATTCCTTCATTTTAGAAATTCCAAAACTTAATGCTAACATGAAACCAAGAGGAGCGAGCATTATAACAAACGCTAAAGGGGACGCATAAACGGTGGCTCCAAATTGAGTTAAACCGCCCATTTCAAAATCATAAGCCATTCTTGAAAACATATGTGCTACTACTCCAGTAAGTGCCAAGCCAACAGCCATAAAGCTATAAACCTTATTCATGTAAGCTTTAAGTCCTAGATCAATATCTGACGCTTCGCTTGCTCTAGACTGAACATTTTTTTCGTAATCGTAAGCCATTTTAAAACTCCTAAATTAAATATTAATTTTTAGTATTTTATCACAAAAATACTAACTTTCATAGTTTAAATATGATACAGTTTAAGTATTTCAACACTTTTTTTGACCTTACTTTATGAAATATAATAAACTTGGTAATACAAACATTAAAGTAAGTGCTATTTGTCTTGGAACAATGACCTGGGGAGAACAAAATACTCAAAGTGAGGCATTTGAACAAATGGATTTTTCCATAGATAGAGGAGTTAATTTTTTTGACACAGCTGAACTGTATTCTGTTCCGCCGAGAAAAGAAACATTTGGATCAACTGAAACAATTATTGGTAATTGGTTAGAAAAAAGAAAAAATAGAGATAAAGTTATTATCGCATCTAAAGTAGTTGGGCGTTCGGGCATGAAATGGTTCAGGGGAAAAGAAACTAGATTAAGCAAAGAACAGATAACAGAAGCTTTAAATGGAAGTTTAAAAAGATTAAAAACAGATTATGTAGACTTATATCAACTACATTGGCCAGATAGAAAAGCAAATTTCTTTGGCAAGCTTGGGTACAATCATGAAGAAGAATCTGATACAATAAGTATAAGAAATCAACTAGAATCTCTTGAATCGTTGGTTAAATCTGGGAAAGTTCGTTACATAGGACTTTCAAATGAAACTCCATGGGGGTTGATGTCTTTTCTTTCATTAGCAGAAAAATATAATTTACCAAGGATTGTTTCAGTTCAAAACCCATATTCATTACTGAACAGAAGTTATGAAGTTGGTTTAGCGGAAGTTTCAATGCGAGAAAAATGTGGTTTATTAGCATATTCTCCTTTGGCTTTTGGAATGTTAACTGGAAAATATGATGATGGAAAAAGTCCTGATGAAGCAAGATTAACTCTATTTGGTGATATGTTTACAAGATACACTAAACCCAAAGGAAGAAAGGTCTCAAAAGCATTTAATGAACTAGCAGAAAACTCTGGGCTTTCTCCAACTCAAATGGCACTTTCTTTTGTTAATAGTAAAAAATTTGTTACAAGTAATATTATTGGAGCGACAAACATAGAACAATTAGAGGAAAATATTAACTCCATAGACGTAGAGCTATCTGAAGCTGTCATAGAGAAAATTAACAAGATTCACAATGAAAACCCTTATCCTTGTCCATAATTCATTTCTTATATTCTTTTGAACTTAAAAAACTGGAGAATAAAATAAATAAAACACCAAAAAAAAATTGACTATTTAGTTCTTCACTCAAAAAAACAAAACCCAAAACGAAAGAAAATATAATTCGTGAATATCCAAGCAATACAATTATACTTGTTTTACCAAACCTATAACTTTCAGTGTTAAAAAATTGACCGATCATTGCAGTAACCGTAATTAGTAGAATAGAAATTATTTCATTACCATTAAGAAGAGGTATCTTAGAATAAAAAAACAATGTGCAAATTAAAGTTGAATAAAATGAATGATAAAAGATTATAGTCAAGGTTTTATTCTTTCTTGAAAGAAACGAAGAACATATTATTCCACAGGCTACAAAAACTGAAGAAATTATGGCGAAGGCTGATCCGTAAATATTATCAAAACCATTGGGTTCCACTATTATTAAAATACCGGTAAAACCTGCGATTGCAGATATAAGTATGGTCTTATTTAAGTTCTCTTTTAAGATTAAAGATGCGAGCAAACTTACAAAGAAAACTTTTGTGAAACTTATGACGCTTGCCTGAGCAATAGGAATAAATGTCAAAGCAGAATACCCAAAAAACATTGCTATAGTTCCAAAAAACGCACGTAAAAATTGAATGGCCATATTTTGCGTGTAAATAAGCTTAGCACTATCTTTTTTGAAATAAATTATTAAAAGAGTAAAAATTGTTCCCAAAAAACATCTGTAAAAAACAATGCCCTCAATACTTAATGATTCACTGAGAAATTTTATTTGCATTCCTAAAATTGCAAAAAAGAATGAACTGATTATTTGAAGAAGAACGTTATTTTTTTTTGTCATTTAAATCTTTTGCTACAATCATATTACAAATAATTAATCCTAAACCTCCGAAAAGAGTTATAAAATCTAATTTTTCGTTAAAAAAGAAAAGCCCTATTATGGTTGCAAAAATAAGTTTTGAGAAGTCGAAGGGCATAATATTAGTCATGGATGAAATACTAATTGCCTTTGTCCAACAAAAATTTCCGATTGTTCCGATAATAGCCAAAGAAAACAGTAATATCCATAAGAGCTTATCTTCTGGGATTATCCAGACAAATGACGCAGGAATAAAAGTTATTGGAGTCATGAAAAGAATCATATAAATCATAATTGAGGAAATTGATTCTGTTTTAGTTAAATCTTTAACCATTAGACCAGCTACTGCATGGGATAATGAAGCAAGGATTGCGATAAAAGTTCCAAAGCTTATACCTGAATCTGGCCGGATGATCATAATTGTTAATATAAAACCAAATATTAAACATAAAATAATTTTATTAGTTGGTCTTTCTTTAAAAAAGATGATGCTTCCAATAAAAATAAAAAGTGGTGTTGTAAAACTTATCGTTATTGCTTGGGTTAGGGGAATTAGTGTATAAGACCAAAACAAAAGAATCATTGTAAGGCCTCCAAAAAAACTTCTTATGAGAAGAAAAAGCTTCCTTTCTGTTTTAAAAATTTTTTTAAAATTGAAAAGAATATAGGGGAGGAAAAGAAAAATACAAAAAAAATTTCTAAAAAATGCTTGTTCAAAAGGATGAATAGAATTTCCAACAAATTTTATAATTCCGCTGAGTATTGAAAAGAATAAACATGATGCAATCATTAAAAATATTGGATAGTATTTTATTTTAATTTGATGCATTATCTTTAAGAAATTTCATCTAATGTTGCAATTATGATAGTAAATGTGTAAATAAAATTATGAGTATTCTAGAACATCTTTTTTTAAAGTTTTTAATATTAGTTACTATATTATTTTTAGTTATAAATCCTAACATTTCTTATTCAAAACAACTTTTAAGTATAAAGGATTGGAAAGCCTATTCTGAGGGTGAGGCAAAAAATAAAGCATGTATGGCTGTTTCAATTCCATTAAAACATGAAGGGAATTATACTAAAAGAGGTGATATATTTGCCATGATAACACATCTTCCGGGTCAAGAGAAGTGGAATGAGTTTAGCATAGTTGCTGGTTATAATTATAAAGATGGAAGTAATCCAGACATCCAAATTGGTGATTTAAAACTTCAACTATTTACTTCTGGTTCAAGAGCTTGGAGTTTTAGTGTGAGAGATGATCTTAAAATCATCAATGAAATGAAAACTTCTTTGAAAATGAAAATTGTTGGAACTTCATCTAGAGGAACAATCACTACTGATACTTATTCTCTTCTTGGGTTTAGTAAAGCTTATCAAAAAATTAATGAAGAATGTAACAAAAAATAATTACGTTATTCTAAAGGAAAAATAATATGAAAAAGGTTGTACTAGCATTTTCAGGAGGGCTCGATACATCAATTATTCTTAAATGGTTGCAGGAAAATTACAGTTGTGAGGTAGTAACTTTTACTGCAGATATTGGTCAGGGAGTTGAGGTAGAAGAAGCTCGAGAAAAAGCAAAACTTCTTGGAGTTAAAGAAATATTTATAGAGGATCTTACTGAAGCTTTTGTAAAAAATTATGTTTTTCCTATGTTTAGAGCTAATACAGTTTATGAAGGTTGTTATTTATTAGGAACATCTATTGCAAGACCTTTGATTGCAAAAAGGCAAATTGAAATTGCAAATGAAGTTGGTGCAAATATTGTTTCGCATGGGGCAACAGGAAAAGGAAATGATCAAATAAGATTTGAACTTGGTTATTATTCAAATAATCCAGACATAGAAGTAATTGCTCCGTGGAGAGAGTGGGAATTAAATTCAAGACAATCTTTATTAGATTATGCTAAAAAACATAAAATTCCGGTACCAAAAGATAAATTAGACTCGCCGCCATATTCAATGGATTCAAACTTGTTGCATACTTCTTATGAGGGAAAAACATTAGAAGATCCCTCTAAAAGTTCAGATAAATCAATGTATTTGAGATCAGTCTCTCCAGAGGAAGCACCGGAAAAGCCCGAAGAAATTCTCATAGAGTTTAAAAAAGGAGATCCTGTAGCAATAAATAATGTAAAACTCTCTCCGGCTTTACTATTAAAAGAACTTAATAATTATGGAGGAAGAAATGGAATTGGGAGGATTGATTTAGTTGAAAATAGGTTCATTGGAATGAAGTCCAGAGGAGTATATGAAACTCCAGGAGGAACAATTCTATTATCAGCTAGAAGAGTTATTGAAAGTCTTACACTTGATAGTGGGTCTGCACATTTAAAAGACGAGATAATGCCTAGGTATGCAAAACTTATTTATAATGGTTTCTGGTTTTCTCCAGAGAGGGAAATGTTACAGGCATTAATCGATCAGAGCCAAGAGCATGTTGAGGGAAAAGTTTTGCTGAAACTTTACAAGGGAAATATTGAAGTATTAAGTAGAACATCAAATAAAAGTCTGTACTCGGGTGAAATAGCAACATTTGAATCAGACGAAGTGTATAATCAACAGGACGCGTTGGGTTTTATAAAGTTGAATGCCCTAAGACTTAAATTAATCAAACAAAGATCCTAATTCAAAAGCGTCAATATTATATTGTTCATTCGATGCATTGAGTGTATTTAAAAGTAAACATGCTATTGTCATCGGTCCGACACCTCCAGGAACAGGGGTAATTGCCGAAGCTTTTTCATAAGCTGATTCAAAATCTACGTCTCCAACAAGCTTTGTTTTACCATCCTTTTCAATTCTATTAATTCCAACATCAATAACCACTGCACCTTCTTTAATCCAAGAATTCTTTACCATATTAGGCACACCTACTGCAGCTACCAAAATATCAGCTTCTTTACATTTTTCTTCTATATTATTTGTTCTAGAATGAACAATAGTTACAGTTGCGTTCATTTGAATCAAAAGAGCTGCCATTGGTTTTCCAACAATATTTGATCTTCCTATTACAACAACATTCTTTCCGGATAAATCTTTGAATAATTTTTTTATCATTATACTACAACCAAGCGGTGTACATGGTACAAGTGAATTGATTCCAGTCCATAGTTTTCCAACATTCATTGCATGAAATCCGTCAACATCCTTGGATGGAAATATTTTGTCTAAGACTTTTTCAGAGTTTATATGTTTCGGAAGAGGTAATTGAACAAGTATTCCATTTACATCTTTATCATTATTTAATTTATCAACTGTATTAAGTAGTTCGTCTTCGGAGGTTTCCAAAGGTAATTTATACTCAAAGGATTTGAATCCTACTTCTTCAGTTTGTTTAATTTTATTTTTAACATAAACTTTGCTTGCTGGATGTTCTCCAACAAGAACAACTGCTAGTCCAGGTGTAACTCCTGTTTTTTTTTTAAAATTCTCTCCCAGCTCCTTAATTTTTTTTCTTGTTTCGGCTGCAAGTTTTTTCCCGTCTATAATTTTATTTTTTTCCATATTTTATATACTATATTTTAATATTGCAAATTGTAATGTTCTAACAAAAATTAAAAGCAAAATAGGAGACAAATCTAAGCCCCCAAAATTCGGTAATATTTTTCTTATTTTTATTAATAATGGTTCGATTATTCGGTAAAGGGAATCCATGACTAAATTTACAAATTTATTATTACCATTAATAATATTAAAAGAAATTAAAATATTTAATAATACGTATATAATAATGGCAAAACTATATAGTTTTAGGATTTCGTATGCTAGATAACCAATAACAGACACAACATTTTTATGAGTAATTTATTATTAGTATAAATCTTTATTATGAAAGAGAATGATATTCAATTAGATTTTAATTTTTCTAGAAATTTAGACTTCCAGAAAAATTTAAATATTAGTCATATAAATGAGTTTTTAAATCAATCATTATTTAGAAAATTTTCTAATTCTAAATTAATTCAAAAACATTTAAAGTTTTTAATGATAGAGTTATTTTGTTGTTGGTCAGAATGTGAAAAACAATTTCTTTCAGTTTCAATGTCTAAAAGAGGATATAAGGCGCGGTCTCGTTACAATCCAAATATGATTTCATCAGTCTGTATAGAAGCTATAAACATTTTAAAAACAATGAAATTAATAGATATATACCCAGGTTTTTATGATTCGTCTAGAGGAATAAGCAGAAGAACTAGAATAAAAGCTTCAGAATTTTTAATAAGTGAATTTAAAAAATATAGTTTCAATATTTATGAAATGCTTAACTCAAAAAAAAGAGAATCTCTTTATTTATTTGATAAGGATTCAAATCTGAAAGAATATGATGATACAATTTCTACTCATGAAATCAGAGAAGTTATAAATAATTATAATTTAATACTGTTAAAAACTTTTTTTGATATCCCATGTTTGGAAGATCCATTTATCACGAGAGGAGATAATTCTAAAATACTGGTGTCGCATTTATCTGTGTTAAATAAGATGGAATATTCTATAAATTGGCAAAACAGCGGAAATTTCTCTGGTGGCTGGTGGGATAAATTAGACCTAAAATCTATTCATTTTTTTTCAAAACATATGTTAATAAATAATGCAGAAACAAGTTTTATAGATTTTTCTAACTTTTTAACATTATTTCTTTCAAGGGAACTGGGTATAAAAAAAATAGATTTAAATATTGACTTTATGAAGAAAAATTTTTTTTTTATTTCTAATTTAGATCAACTAAATCACTTAATTCTTAGGGGTCTTAAATCTAAGAATTTTAATAGTTTTTTTAGATCTTTTTGTAACGATAAAACAAAAATGGGAATAACACAAAGGATAGCTAAAAAATCTTTCAAAAAATTCGTAGAATTTATTGAAAATTACAATACTGAAATTTACAAAAACTTTTATAAAAATAAAAGAGTTAATTGGGATGGATATGTATCTAGAATTTTTTACCAGTTACTAAAGAATGTTGCTTCTTCGAGTTTGCCAATTATAAAGATTAAAGATAAGTTCTTTTTTCCAACTAAGTTTGAGAGTAATGTGGTAAACTATCTAAAGAATTATTTATCTAAAATTATAAATTCTGATAAGGTTGATTTGCAATTAAATAGAAGTTTCTCATATAATTCAGAAGTTAACAAATCTTTATTTAAAAGGATTATTGGTTCAGATTTAAAATACACCGATAGATATTTAGTGAATAAAAAAGAGTTTTTAGGAATAATGAAAAATAATAAACTATTAACAAATATGGGAGAAAAATGAATAGTTTTTCAAAATCTGGTTTAGAGCAAATAAAGTATACAAAAGGTGCAAAAATCTATTCTAAAGGTGAGGAAGCATTTTTTGCATACTATGTACATGCTGGAAGAATAAATATATATAGTCCAGGTGGGTTGTTGTTAGGAGAGATAGGAGAAGGTGAGATTTTTGGTGAAAGAGGTCCATCACTCAATGAATCACGTTCAGTTACAGCGGAAGCCGCTACTAATTGTATTTTATTTCCCATCAGTGAGAAGACCCTTAAGGGAAAAATTGAAAGTGCAGACCCTGTAATCAGAGCTATGCTTAGGAGTTTATTAATTAGATTAAATGATATGAATGTTAAAGGAGAAGATTTTTGGAGAAATTTAAATGTTATGACTTCATTGAGTGATAAATCATAACTATTTTTTTTTAAGATCTAAAGCAAAACATGCTAGTTTAATATATTTTGGAATTTTAATATTTTTTTCCCCTTTCTTACCTTTTTCATAGTACTGGATCATTCTTCTTTTTAAACCAAGTTTTTCTGCTGCCTCAGCTTGTGAAAGTTTGCTGCTCTTTCTCCATTTTTTAAATTCAGATGCATTCATAACACTCTATTTTTTATTATATTTAAGGAAAAAACAATTAAAAAGCGCAATAGTTGCATTTTTATTTGACAATACGCAATAATTGCGTATATTTAAATTGCGCACTAATTGCGCAAAAAACTAAAGGAATTGGAAATGCTGGGACATTTATTATATTGGAGAGTAAATTGGGCTAATAAGTCCAGCTCATTTTTAAAAAAAAAATAAAAAAATTAAATAAAAATAGTTTGTGCAGTGGATTGTTATTTTATTCAAAATCCCTGGTCCATTTGATGAAGACGGGATTTACATTAAATCTTTGATATCTGAAAATTCCTTTTTATTCAAAAGAAATGTGAAAAATTTGTATGAAATTTTAATTGAAGAACTTACAAGAAAGAATAAATATTTAGTCAAGGCCAAAGTATTAGAAAATATAGTTCATTCTGAGTTCAAGATATTAAAAAAATGGAGGCGTTTTTGATAATTTATCTAACATTAAATCTATAATAAAAGATGAAGTTTTAAATCTTAAAATTTTAGATAATAACAGCTTTACTGTCTTTAAAGAGAGTTTTTTCCCTGCCTGTGAAGTGTGTGTTCTTCACCATTAACAAGATTCCAGAATTGATCCATGTAGTCTTTGTCGAATCTTTTTATAGAGAATTTTTTATAATCAAACTCATTTATTACTTTTGGCTGCTTAAGGATGTCCTCTGAAATAGCTTCTCCAAGGATAGGTGCATATTTCATAGCTTGTCCCGAACCTAGAATATGATATAAATTGCTAAAACTAGAATCTTCACCTAGAATAAATCTCAAGTCAGGTGTAATATCAAAAAAAGAACGGTAACCATTGGAATAAACAGTGTTATCAATGTTTGAAAATCTTTTTTTCGCAATATCTTCGTAAGTTTTAATTTGATTATAAGCTAAACTTTGATTCATGGGCTCATTCAAATATTCACCACCATTAACCGCACATAAATCATTTATAAAGTTTTTTGCTATTTCATAAACTGAACGTTTTCTTGGTTGGTGTGCATGTAATTTATTTCCCCTCCAAGATCTAAAATAACAAAGGTTAACATAGTCAGCAATTATGGGATATTCATGTTGTATTTGTTTAGGACTTTCCATCCAATTCACAACAGAAACTGGTTCAATAGTAACAGGGATTTTTAATCCGATTTTCAAGAAAAGCTGAGGACTCCAAGCTCCAACAGCGTTTACAAAGTTTTTAGCGGCCAATTTCCCATTATTTGTTATACAGCTAGAAATTTTATTAGAATCATGAAGAATCGTATCAACCGTTGTCTTTTCGTAAACTTCTACGCCATTTAAGTCCAGTGCATTATAAATTGTTGATCTCAGAATACTTGGATCAATTTGTAAGGCATCAGGTTCAAAATAATAAGATTCATTTTTATCAACTATTAGACTATCACCGCATAAGTCAGATGCTATTACGTGGTCAATTTCTTTAAAAACAAGATTAATTGAGCTCATTCTTTCTGATAAATCTCGCCAAGCTTTGTTCTCTCCATCTTGACTTTTTTTCGAAATCCAAATCGCTCCAAACTGTTCTGTTTCCATGTCAACACCCCAAATAGTCTTGAGGTTTTTCCATAACTTTGTGCTTTTTGATGCCATTACAGATGCATCTTGATCTGCATTGGCAGATCTGACAATTCCAGAATGACGAGATGATTCAGCTGCACATAAAACTGACTTATCGATTAAACAAACTTTTTCTTTTTTATTTTGTTTATTTAATTTATGTTGTAATGAGATAGCTGTAGCAGCACCTAAACAACCACCTCCGATAACTATAGTATGATACATATTCCCTCCCTTATAAATTATGATATAAAAAAAAAGAAATACAAGCTATGAAAACACAAAAAAATAAGATTAACGGAGAGGGTTTTTGTATAAGGCCCGTAAACTTAGGAAATCAGAAAATTGATATTTTAGATTTTTTTGATTTAAATAAAAAAAAATACCCCTTTCTTTTAGAAAGTGTTGCTAAAGGGAATGAAAGGGCCCGTTATTCTATTCTCTTTTGCAGCCCAGAGATAAAAATAGTTAAGGAAAAAAATATTAATAATAATTTTTTAAATGAATTAGATGAGGAATGGAAAAAAAATAAAATTGAACAAGGAAAGGTAATAATTAAGGGGAAAGAAATTGATATACCTTTTTTGGGTGGTTGGTTTGTATATTTAGGGTATGAACTTGTTTCTGAAATTGAAGATTCTCTTGATCTCCCTGAGTCTCCATATGAAATTCCAACAGCATTTGCATCAAGAGTCAAATCGGCAATAATATATGATCAGCTGGAAAATATTCTATATTTCATTTCTGAGGGATCAGAGGAAAGTATAGAGAAAATGTATATGGATTATGAAACAATAAAAAAGAAAAAGAAGAAAAAATTCTTAAAAAAGAGAATTAAATTTTTAAAAAAAGGGTCAGATTCTCAGCATAAAAAAGATATAAAAAAGTGTATAGAATATATTTATCAGGGGGAAATATTTCAGGCAAATCTTTCAAGATTGTGGGAATTTGAATTGGATTCAAACCTGAGTGAATCAGAAATTTACAGAGAGCTGAGAAAAACAAACCCTTCACCATTTTCAGGGTTGCTTAAAAAAGGAAAAAGCTGCATTATTTGCTCTTCACCAGAGAGACTTGTAAGTGTAAAGAATGGAATATTAGAAACTAGACCAATTGCAGGAACAAGACCTAGAGGTCAAAGTGGTTTGACTGATATTGAACTTTCTAGAGAACTAATTAGCTCAGAAAAAGAGAGGGCAGAGCATTTAATGTTAGTTGATTTAGAGCGAAACGATATAGCAAGAGTATGCGAAGCTGGAACGGTAAAAGTTGATGAAATGATGGTAGTTGAGTCTTATTCGCATGTTCATCATATAGTATCAAATGTGAAAGGAACGTTACAAAAGGATATTAATCCAGGAGAAATAATTGCAGCTGTTTTTCCAGGTGGCACAATAACAGGTTGTCCAAAGGTTAGATGTATAGAAATTTTGGGAGATTTAGAAAAAATTGGAAGGGGACCATATACTGGTTCCTTTGGTTACATTAGTCACAATGGAAATTTAGATTTTAATATTTTAATAAGATCTTTAATCAAAGAAAATAATAGGCTATTTTTAAGAGCAGGCGGAGGAATAGTTGCTGATTCTATCCCAGAAAAAGAAACGCTAGAAACTGAAGCAAAAGCAAACGCGATGCTAAAAGCTTTACAAAATTTACGTTCAAAATAAATATGATCTCATTGGTAAATGGAAAATTCACAGATAAGCTGTCTATCTTTGATAGAGGATTAGCATATGGAGATGGATTTTTTGAAACAATGAGATGGAAGCTATCCTTTGACAAAGAAATGCTTCTAGTGGAGTTTTGGAATAGGCATATAGAAAGACTAAGGAAAGGTTGTGAACAAATTAAAATAAATTTTCCAGAAAAAAAAATACTTGATAAGTATAAAAGCAAACTTATTAAAAAAGTAAGAGAAATAAAGATGCAATCAGGTGTATTAAAAGTAATAATTACCAGAGGTTCCGGTGGAAGGGGCTATAAGTATGAAAATGGGATGGTCCCGAATATAATTTTTATTATTACTACTTTGCCTAACCTAGATAAAACTCTATATCAAAAGGGTGTAAAAATAAAGATTTGCAAGTCAAAGATCTCTAGAAATCCAGATCTAGCTGGATTGAAACATCTTAATAGACTTGATTCTGTTATGGCTCGATCTGAATGGAATGATAATGAGATTTTTGAAGGGTTAATTTTAGATGATAATGAAAATGTTTTAGAAGGCACAATGAGTAATATTTTTAGTTTAAAATCTGGGGTTCTACGAACACCAATAATTAAAGAAAGCGGAATAAGAGGTGTAATGAGAGATATTATTATAGATAAATTTTCCTCGGAGTTTAATGTAATACATGAAACTATATTAAATTTGGACGAATTAATGTGTTCAGACAGTATCTTTATAACTAATTCAATAATCAAAGTTTTACCTGTATCTTTAATAGAAAAGAAAAGATTTGATGTTAATGAAAAAGTTAAAATACTTACAAAAAAATTGAGTAAAGATATTTTTTTAGAATTAAATTAGATTTCATCAATTTTTTTCTTCAAGCTTAATAAAATCTCTTCAGAGATTTTATTAACTTTTAAAACTCTAATTATTTTCTGTGCTTCAATTTTATTCTTATCCTCAATGTAAAGTTCTGTGAGAAGAATTAAATTAGCAACATTTTTTGGAAAAAAAGCATCAATTTTCTTGATTATTTTTATTGATGCTTTCAATTCATTATTACTTTTTTTGAAAAGAGCATATTCTGTTAAAAGATCAATATTCTTTGGAAAGTGCTCTATTGCTTTTTTGTAATATTTGTTGGCTTTTTGAAGATAACCTGTCATCAAGCAAGTCCTCGCAAGTAATCTCCATCCCTTTAAATCATCAGGATTATCTTTCAACTCTTTCTCTAGGAAAAATATTATTTTTTTTGGGTCAATATTTTTTGAATCTAGTAATTCTTTTTTTAATGAATTACTAAACGTAAAAACTTCAGTATTTCCTGTATATTGATATATGATTATTATAGGAAAAGTTAAAACAAAAAAACATATGAAAAATTTTTTTAAGCTAATACTTTTTTTGAAAATGTAAAAAATACTTAAAAAACTTATACCTATTACTAATATGAAAAAAAATTTCATCTTGGTTTTTTAAAAAAAATAAAAATAAAGAAGAAAAATAGCACAATAGGAAATATCCATAAAAATAATGTATGAGGTTTGAATGGAGGTCTGTATAAAATAAAATCTCCATATTTACTGTGAACGAAGTTAATAATATCTTTGTTCGATTTTCCTTCTAATAATTGTTCTCTGATTAAATTTCTTAAATCCTTCGCAATATCTGCATTTGAGTTATCGATATCCTCATTTTGACAAACTAAACATCTAAGCAATTTACTGATTTTTCTTGCTCTATCTTCAAGTTCCGTATTTTTTAAAACTTCTTGAGGTTCTACCGCCTGTGCTTGGAAGTAAAATAGATATGATAATAGATAAATTATTAGAAATTTATTCATTTCTTAGGTTGTTAATTATTTTATCCAAAACGATTAAATCTCTTTTCATTATGGGACCAATATGTTTATACCTAATCTTGCCTTCTTTATCTATTATAAAAGATTCTGGTAGAGCATATACTCCCCATTGAATTCCTACTTTTCCATCTAAATCACTTATGATTGCTTCAAATGGATCTCCTAATTCTTTGAGAAATTTTTCAAGATCTCGAGATTCATCTTTTTTATTAATTCCCAGTACCGAAAGATCTTTTTTTTTGGAAAAATACTGCAACTGAGGATGCTCTACTTTACACGGTGGACACCAGGAAGCAAAAAAATTAACAATTTTTATTCTATTGTCTTCACGTAAAAATTCTTGATTAAATTTTTTTTTGGATAACACAGCAACTGAGTCAAAGTTTGGAACCTCTTGATTAATCAGATTAGAGGGTACAATTTTTGGGTCTTTGAAAAGTCCATTGAGAAATATGAAAAGAAAGAAAAGAAATATTCCTAAAGAAAAAAAATACTTCATTTTTTTCTCATCAAAGATAGTAGTGCTACTAATCCCCCTAACGTCATCATTAGGACACCAAGCCAAATCCACGGAACAAAAGGGTTAAACCATATTCGTGTAGTCCATGAATTTGTTTTTTCATAATCTAGGTTTTTATCTCCTATTGAAACGTAAATGTCACCCATCAATGTTGAGTATATGGCAGCTTCAGTTGTAGTTTGTTTACCAAAATTATAATATCTTTTTTCTGGCATAAGATTTTTTATAAACTGTTTTTTTTTGTATAATTCAAATGTTCCAATATCAGTTTGATAGTTTTCAACTTTTTTTCTTTGCACACCTAAAAATTTAAGTTGAAATTCGTCAATACTAATTATTTCACCTATTTTTTGAAATTGTATTTGTTCCTTTTTTAGCATTGAGCCCCCTGTTACACCGATAATCAAGAGTGCAATACCTATATGAGCAAATGATTGCGAATAGATTTTGCCTGAAATCTTCCAATTTTTTTTCTGCTTATTTTTCAGATTTAGATTAAATTGAACAAGAATTTCGAATAATGAGCTAGTGATTAGCCATATCGCTAAAGTAAAAGAAATAATAGATAAAATTGGACCTTTATTTTGAAAGTACCAAAAGCAAAGTGAAAGTAAGAAGATTGTTAAAAGGTATACCTTCAATCTTTTAACCAGACTTTTAAAGTCATCTCTTCCCCATTTAAGAAATGGCCCAACAATCATACCAATTACTAAGGGAAAAACAAATGGTAGTATGACAGCATTAAAGAAAGGGGCACCAACTGATATTTTTTTACTAAAAAATGCATCTGAAATGAGGGGATAAATCGTGCCAATTAAAATTGTTCCGGTTATTGTTAACATAAATATGTTATTTATAGAAATTGCCCCTTCCCGAGAAAGAGGTTCAATAAATCTCTCGTTTGAAAAGTTAGAAAAGTTTTTGAGAAAAATATAGATTCCAAAGCCACAGATTAAAGTAAGTAGAACTAATATAAATAGACCTCTACTCGGATCATTTGCAAATGCATGAACCGAAACAAGCACGCCAGACCTAACAAGAAAAGTTCCCAAAAGACTCAACGAGAAGGTTATAATTGCTAAGAGAAATGTCCACGATACCAGTGAATCTTTTTTTTCTGCTACTATAACTGAATGTAACAAAGCAGTACCTGTAAGCCACGGAAGCAAGGAGGCATTTTCAACAGGATCCCAGAACCAAAAACCTCCCCAACCTAATTCGTAGTAAGCCCACCAGCTTCCTAGTCCAATGCCACATGTTAAAAAAATCCACGATAAATAAATCCATGGTTTCATCATAGAAATAAACTCTCTATTAATTTTTTTCTTAATTAGAGCTCCAACTGCCATTGAATATACAATTGAAAATCCGACATAGCCTAGATATAAAAATGGTGGATGAATTGCTAAACCAGGATCTTGTAGAAGAGGATTAAGGTCTCTGCCCTCTATTTCAGGGGGAAATATTCTGTCAAATGGGTTTGAGGTCAAAAGAATAAAAAGGCTTATGAGAAAACACAATCCTCCTTGAACTATTATTATCGTTCTTTTAAGTTCGAAATCTTTAATATCTTGTTTGGAAAACAAAAAACTAAAAAAAGTCATAACTAATAACCATAATAAGATAGAGCCTTCATGATTACCCCATACTCCAGTAATTTTATAAATTAGGGGTAATTCACTGTTAGAATTTTTTGAAGTTATCAATAAAGAAAAATCAGAAATAACAAAACTGTAGGTTAAACAAAAAAAAGATAATAATGTTACAAAAAAAGTTAAGTTAGTCAGTTTAATAATTATTAAATTTTCAGACAAATTATTTTTGTTAAAAAATCTTTTGAATGTAGGTTCGGAGAATTGAAGAAAACTGAAAATTACTGAAAGTATCAAAAAAATTAAACCCAACTCACCTATCATGCCTACTCTCTTTCTAAAATACTTTTTACTTCTGGAGGCATATAGTTTTCGTCATGCTTAGCTAATACTTGAGAAGCAATGAAAGTCTTTTTATTTTCTTTTAAATAACCCTCAACAATAACCCCTTGACCCTCTTTGAATAAATCAGGAAGTATACCGTAATAATTCACTTTGATTGTACTTTCTAAATCTGTAATCTTAAAATTAATTTCTTCAATTCTTTTGCCTTCCAGTAAAATTAACTTTCTTTCAATGCTATTTTCTTCAACTAGTCCTCCTAGTCGAATTTTTTCATCAGCAACTATTTTTTTAAGTACTTCGGTTGGAGAGTAAAAGTAGACAAGATTATCTTTAAGATTAAAGAATAAAATCCCGCATCCAATAAAAAATGAACCCATTAATAGTGAAATAAAATAAAGTCTTTTATACTTAGCTTTCATTCCTTCCTTCCATTTCAGAATATTTTTTTTCTAAACTTTTATTTTTTATTTTTGAACTAATAATCAATATTAAAAGTATAAAAAAAGTTATAGAGTATGCAGAGAGAATGTATGGTAGGTGTTTTTCAGCCTCTAAAAGGTTATTAAAATATTCCATATTAGTTTAACTTATGTAGTTCGATTCTATAATTTTTATTTTTCTCTTAAGAATTTCAGAAGAAATTCTTTTTAGCAAAATCGACAAAAAAATTAAAAACATCGATAATGCCATAATTATTAGTGGTATGAGCATTTCTTGATCAATTGATGGAGAACTTAATTTAGTTAAACTTGCTGGTTGATGTAATGTATTCCACCAATCTACAGACCACTTAATAATTGGAATATTAACAATGCCAATGAGTGTAAGTATTGCTGCATTTTTATCGCCTTTTCCTATTTCCTGGAATGAATTTGAAATTAAAATATGTCCGATATAAATAAACAATAAGATTAGTTCCGATGTTAGTCTAGCATCCCAAACCCACCATGTTCCCCAGGTTGGTTTTCCCCATATCGATCCAGTGATAAGAGTTATTAGTGTAAAACAAGCACCTATTGGAGCGCATGATCTTGAAATTATATCCGCAAGTGAGTGTCTGTATACAATTGAAACGAAACTACATATCGCCATTATTATATAAATTTGAATTGATAACCAAGCACAAGGCACGTGAATATACATTATTCTTACTGTCTCGCCCTGTAAGTAATCTGGTGGAGATTTAAAGAATGAATAATAAAGTCCGATGAACAAGACTATTATAGATCCATATGAAACCCAGGGATAAATAAGATTAGAAAAATCTTGAAATTTTTTTGGATTTGAAAGGTTAAACATTTTAATTATTCATTTCTTTAAAAGCATATTTTCCTAAAATCATAGTTAAAGGTAATGTAATTAAAAAAATTGCAATTAAAATAAAAAAATTTGAACTTGGACTCATCAAAGAACGAGAAACTTCTATTGCTCCAACGCCAAAAATTAGAATTGGAATAAAAAAAGGAAAAATTAAAACTAAAAGTATCACTTTGTTGTTTGATGACTGAATAGTAAGGAGAACACCGATACTTGTTATTAATAATAGAGAAGGACTTCCTAATATAATGGAAAAAACTAAAATTAAGATCTCCTTGATATTGATCTGCAACATTATTCCGATTAAAGGTGTAAAAATTACTAAGGGTAAAATTAAATAGATCCACATAACCATTGTTTTTGTGATAATTATTATTTCTGGGTTGTAACCAATAACTTGAAGTTCTTTAAGACTCCCATCTAAATAATCTTTCAAAAAAAACTGTTCCGAACTAAGAATAGTTGTAAAAAGTATAATCGACCATACTATGGCATGCCCAATTTTTAGCAAAGTTTCTTGATCAGAGCCTGCGGCAAAAATAAATATAAGTACTCCTACCAGAAAGAAAAAGAAACTTATCAGAAAGTTGTTAGTATTTTTAAATCCGATAAAAAGCTCTCTATAAAAAAGGGCACTAAATTGCTTCATAAGTTCTCCCATTTTTCCGGATCTTTTTTTATCTTATTAACATTTAACTTATCTAGGTCCATAACTAAAAATGATTTAAGTTTTAGTTCTACATGTGTCGTAATTATAGCAGAACCTGTTTTTTTTTGGTGCTCATACACAAGATTTTTAAATTGATTCACAGATTTGTAGTCTAGACTGTTTGTTGGTTCATCTAAAATCCAGATTTTAGCATCAGAAATTAACAATTTACTCAGAGCCACCTTTCTTTTTTGACCCGATGAGAGGTTGCTTATAGTTTGATGACTTAAATTTTTAATTTTAAAATAATTAAGTTTATTGATTATCTCCTTTTTTTTAATTTTAATACCGCAGATGTTTGCCCAAATCATCAAATTTTCTATAACTGTGAGTTCTTCTTTTAAAGAATTACTATGTCCTATGTAAAGAAAATTGTTACTGAATAATTTTTTATGTTTTCCAAGATTTAATCCGTTAAAATAAATCCCCCCTTTTTCCCCTTCAATAATACCAACAATCATTTCAAGAAGGCTTGATTTTCCAATGCCATTAGAACCTTTTAAAATCAGAATTTGAGATTTTAGTAATTTTAAACTAAGATTCTTGAATAATAGTTTCTTATTTCGTATTAAATTTATTGATTTAATTTCTAATATCATAATTACTTTTAATATAAGAAAGCTAAAAATAATAATTAAATCTTATTAATAATGGGAAATTCATGAGTGATCATTCAAATAATTTTAAAAGCCTAGATCAAATTAAAACTTTTGGTAAGTCCTTTGAATTCTATAATCTAAATAAGGTTGATTTGAACCATTCAAATAAAATTAAATCCTTACCGATTTCTTATAAAATTTTATTGGAAAATTTAATCAGAAATTTTGATCAAAAAACAATAAAAGAAAAAGACGTTGAAAATTTAATTAATTCTAAAGTTGGAACAGAAATACAATTTAAACCTTCTAGAGTTCTGATGCAAGATTATACTGGAGTTCCAGCAGTCTCTGATCTAGCAGCAATGAGAGATTCATTGAAGTCAGATAACAAAGATCCAAAGATAATTAATCCACTGGTACCAGTAAGTTTGGTTGTAGATCATTCAATTATTGTTGATAACTATGGGAACAATGAATCAATAACAAAAAATATAAGTAATGAGTTTAAAAGAAACACTGAACGTTATCAGTTATTGAAATGGGCTCAATCTTCATTTAAAAATTTTAAAGTTTTCCCTCCTGGATCAGGTATTTGTCATCAGATTAATCTTGAGTTTCTTGCCGAGGTTGTAATAAAAAAAGATAATTTATTATATTTTGATTCAGTTATTGGAACTGACAGTCATACGACAATGGTCAACGCACTTTCTGTGTTAGGATGGGGAGTTGGTGGTATTGAAGCAGAGTCAGTAATGTTAGGTCAGTCAATTTCTATGGTAATTCCAGATGTTTTGGGAGTAAAGCTAGTAGGGAGCCTGAGAGAGGGGATTACGGCAACTGATTTAGTATTATTTATAACCGAAAGGCTCAGAAAAATTGGAGTTGTTGGAAAATTTGTTGAGTTTTTTGGACCTGGTTTAGAGTATCTATCTCTTTCAGAAAGATCTACAATTTCAAATATGGCTCCAGAATATGGTGCTACTTGCGGTATTTTTCCTGTTGATAAAGAGACATTAAATTATTTAAATTTAACAGGGAGAAATTTAGAGCATATAAAATTAATTGAGAACTATTGCAGAGTTCAAGGAATCTGGTCTGATTATAAGTCAAGTACAATTAAATATAAAAATACTCTGGAAATTGACCTTAATTCCATAAAACCATCTATGTCAGGTCCAAAAAGACCACAGGATAGGATAAATCTTGACGATGCCAAAAATGCATACCTGCAACAATTATCTAAACCTGAACTTGAAAAAAATATTAAATTTCAAGACAAAAATATAGTAAATCATGGTTCGGTCTGCGTTGCTGCAATTACAAGTTGTACAAATACCTCTAATCCAGCCGTTCTCGTGATGGCAGGCTTGATCGCAAAAAAAGCCATGGAACTTGGCATAACTATTCCCAAATGGGTAAAAACTTCTTTTGCACCAGGAAGTCAAGTAGTTGAGGAATACCTAGAAAAAGCAGAATTAATGAAAGCATTAAATTTTATGGGTTTTAATATTGTTGGTTATGGATGCACAACATGTATTGGTAATTCAGGCCCTTTAAATTTTGAGATTGAAAAAAAAATAAAAGAAGAAAGTTTAAATGTGTGCAGCGTTATTTCGGGTAATAGAAATTTTGAAGGAAGAATTCACCCTCTCATCAAATCAAATTTTTTGGCATCCCCACCTTTAGTTATGATCTATGCAATAGCTGGAAGAGTTGATATAGATCTTTATTCAGAACCAATTTGTAGAATAAATAATAAAGATATTTTTATGAGAAATCTGTGGCCAACAAATAAAAAAGTCAATGAAATAATAAATAGTGTTTTAAAAAGAAAAATGTTTAAAAGAAAATATTCAGGAATATTTAAAGGAGATTTGAACTGGCAGAAAATAAAAACGACAAAATCAGAAACATTTAATTGGTCTATGAAATCAACATATATAAAAAAGCCACCTTTTTTGGCAAAAAAGAGTTATGAAAAAGGAACTGAAATTTATGCTAAACCATTGCTAATTTTAGGAGACTCCGTAACAACAGATCATATTTCACCTGCTGGGGTTATTAAAGAAGATAGTTCAACTGGAAAATATTTAACTGAAAGACAGGTCCCTAAAAGTGAATTTAATTCTTTTGGTGCTAGAAGAGGGAATCATGAGGTAATGGTAAGAGGAACTTTTGCAAATGTAAGGATAAGAAATAAAATGGTTAACAAAGAAGGAGGTTATACTATTCATTTTCCCAGTAAAAAGGAAGGAGAAGTATTCGATATAGCACAAATTTATGATAGGGAATCAGTGCCGCTAATTGTAGTTGCTGGAAAAGAATATGGAACCGGTTCATCAAGAGACTGGGCAGCAAAAGGAACCAAACTTTTGGGTATTAAGGTGGTATTGGCTGAAAGCTTCGAAAGAATTCATAGGTCTAATTTAGTTGGGATGGGAGTATTACCATTAGAGTTTATAAATGAAACACTCGATAGTCTAAATTTGAAAGGATCAGAAATTTTTAAAATAGATGCATTAGAAACTTTTTGTAAAAAACCAAATGAGAAGAGGTTTGTTACAATAAAATATAACGATGGATCAAAAAAAGATGTGGCAGTCAAATCAAGAATTGATACTTTAAATGAAATTTATTATTTTTTAGAAGATGGTATTTTACCCTATGTTTTGAAAAAAATAAGTTAGATATGACTGATAAAGTTTCTGCAATACTTGGTCCTACAAATACAGGTAAGACTTATTACGCCGTCCAAAAAATGTTGACTTTTGAAGATGGCGTCATAGGTTTTCCGCTCAGACTTTTAGCTCGTGAAAATTTTGATCTTATTGGTAAACAAATAGGAAGTGAAAAAGTTGCTTTAATTACTGGTGAGGAAAAAATAATTCCGAAAAATGCAAAATATTTTTTTTGCACTGTTGAATCTATGCCAGAAAATAAAAAATTTGATTTCTTAGCTATCGACGAAATTCAATTAGCAGAAAATAGTGAAAGAGGTCATATATTTACAGACAAAATTCTTAATTCTAGGGGAAAATATCAAACGCTGTTCCTGGGTTCTTCATCGATGGAGAACTTACTTAAAAAAATTTTTCCATCTATTCAAATAATCAAAAGACCAAGATTATCAAAATTAAATTATTATGGGTATAAAAATTTGACTAGATTACCTCCAAGATCTGCTGTGATTGCTTTTTCTCAGATAGATGTTTACTCAATTGCTGAAAAAATAAAGAAATTTAAGGGAGGTGTTTCTGTTGTTACTGGTGCTTTGTCTCCAGAGGCTAGAAATTCTCAAGTTGATTTATTTGAACGCGGAGAAGTCGATTATTTAGTCGCAACTGATGCAATAGGCTTAGGACTGAATCTTGATATAAAATATATATTTTTTTCTAGTCTTATAAAGTTTGATGGAAAAAAAAGAAGGAAATTGAGTTATGATGAAGTATCACAAATAGCTGGCAGGGCTGGACGAAACCTAAAAGATGGTTTTTTTGGAACTACACAAAATTTAAAAGTACTTAGTGAGGACCTGATAAAATTTATTGAGGGATATGAGCATTCAGGGATCGAAAGAATATTTTGGAGAAATTCAGAACTTAATTTTAGTTCTAAGAGAAATTTATTTAAAAGTTTAGAGAAGAGGCCAATTTCTTCTCTTTTTATTTATAAAAAGGATGCGAGCGACTTAAATTATTTAAAACTTTTACTTGAAGAAAAAAATATACTTAAAAAAGTTAAAAACTCAAACGATCTTAAGTTGATTTGGGAGGTTTGTGGTATACCAGATTATAATAAAACCACTGATGAATTTCACTCAAAATTCTTAGCTGTAATTGCAGACTTCTTATTGAGGGACGATTTTTTAATACCAAACAGTTGGATTGATTTACAAGTTAAACAAATTAAAAATTTTCCAGAAAAGATTTCCATAATTAATATGAAGATAGCTCAGATAAGGACATGGTCTTACATATCTTTTAAGAAAAATTGGATAAAAGATGAGAAAATTTATCAAAAAAAAATTAAGAAAATTGAAAACCTTCTATCCCATAAACTTCATCAAAACCTTATTAATAGATTTGTGGACAAAACTATAAATGATCATAAAGATCTTAATTTAAATTCGAGCATAGAATTGATAAGTATAACTAAAAATAATCAGCTCTTTTCCAATAGGAGAATAATTGGACATTTAAAAGGCTTTAAATTTATTTTTCTTGAAGAAAAGTTGATAAGAAAAAATAAATCTTTTGCTTACAAAAATATAAGAAAATCTATTTTAAAAATATCTAAGAAAGTTACTGATCAATTTTTAAATTCAACATTGGATCAATTAGATTTTAATGTTGACGGAAAGATTTTTTGGAAGAAGGAACAAATTGGTTTTTTTTCTAAGGGAACTAGTATTTTATACCCTAAAATTAATATACTATCTGACTCATTTTTTTCATTGAGCGACAATACGCTTATTAAAAAAAAAGTCGGGAAGTATTTTAGTATTTTTTTTAAAAAGAAACTTAAGGTTATATTTGCTATGCAGGAGGAGTCTGAGAATAAATTTTATTCTGCATCTTACCGAGCTCTTTGTTTTGCATTATATGAAAATTTTGGCCATTGTTTGAAAAGTGATTATGCTCAATATTACAAAGCATTAAATGAAAAAGAATTAAGTTTTTTTAAAAATAAAAACTTGGTAAGCGGGAATAAATTTTTTTATTTAAGAGGAGAGAATAGAGATTTATTTATGATTAAACAAATGTTAACAAATATCTTTTATTGTCTTAAAATAAAAGAAAAAATCTATAAAAACCTTATAATTTTAAACAAAAAAATGGTTGATAAAAAAGTTTTTGAGAATAAAAAAAATAATAAATTAGGGTACTATAAAATTTCTGTTTTACAAAAATCATATTTAATCTATTACTCCTTCTATGAAAGGTTAATTGATTCAATATATTTTTCAAAAAAAAAAAAAATTTCCTTTACTGAAAAAATAATCAAAGATTCAGAGAATAATATTGATTTTATAAAAAACTGTTTTGAAAATCCCAAAATACTATTCATTGAACAAATTAGTCTCTAATACATTATTTTATAATATCTTGAAAAGTAATTAATTAATGTTATATGTATCTATCAAAATAGTGACATAATGCCATATGTAGTAAAAGATAACTGTGTTAAATGTAAATACATGGATTGCGTGGAAGTCTGTCCAGTTGATTGTTTCTATGAAGGTGAAAACTTTCTGGTCATTCATCCAGATGAGTGCATAGATTGCGGTGTTTGTGAACCTGAGTGTCCTGCAGAAGCTATAAGTGACGACACTTGTGACGATGCACAAAAATGGCTTGATATAAATAGAGAATACGCTGAAAAATGGCCCAACATATCTAGGTCAGGAACCCCTCCAGATGATAGAGAAGAATGGAATGGGAAAAAAAATAAATTTGAGAAACATTTTAGTCCAAACCCTGGTAAAGGCGATTGATTTTTAGTAACACAGGTAAAATAATAATTATAAAATGGAGAGTAATTTGAAAAAAAATAGTGAAGAACTAAATTTAGAAGTTGGAGATTTAGTCGTATATCCAACTTATGGAGTTGGACAAATTGAAGATTTCGATACTCACCACATAGATGGAGATGATCATAAGTTTGTTTTAATAAACTTTAAACAAGACAAAATGAAACTAAGAATTCCTATGGATAAGACTGCAAATTCTGGTCTAAGAAAATTAAGCAATAAAAATAGACTATCTAAAGCGCTAGAGGTGCTCAGAGAAGACCCTAATTTGAAAAAAGATATGTGGATTAAAAGAGCTAAGGAGTACGAAAAAAATATTAATAGTGGAGATCCAGTTATGATTGCTGAAGTAGTAAGGGACTTGCATAAAAATGAAGAATCTTTGGAGCAACAATCATATTCAGAACGTCAGATTTATTTAACTGCATTAAATAGACTAAGTAATGAATACGCAGCTGTAGAAAATATTGACAAAAGAATAGCTAAAAAGAAACTTGAAGAACTTTTGAACTCTAACCCTAACAAAAAATTAGAACCTATTAGTTAATCGTTAACTATAAGTTTCACTTTCTGACCGACTTCTAATTTTTTATCAAGATCATTCATGATTTTAAAAGTTTTCTCTCCGTATAGTTTTTGAAGGCTTTGTTTTTCTAAAAGAGATGCTATTGTGTCATTAGATCTTACAGTAACTATTTTAATTTTATTTGAGGTTATTTTTGAAGCGATAGTATTAGAAAGCATTTTAAAACTTTTTATAATTTTATAAAATTCAATATCATGATCATTAAAAGCCTCATTTTTGCTAGGTATAAGTAAAAATCTATACATGGTTTCACCCTTATTAATAATTACTAATCTTATTTTTTTTTTGTTAACAATTAATAAGGCACTTGACGCTTTTAGTCCATTAACTTCAAATTCCTTCACATCAAAAATCTTTCTTGATCTACTCCATTTTTTTAAATAATTTAAAAAATCTGTTTGTTGTCTGTAATTTTCATCAATGGTAAAAATAATTTTTGATTTATCTTTTGCTATCCCAATTATTTTATCTGGATAATTAATAAAGTGAAACTTGTCCGAAAGTTTAAAAAAAAAGTTTAAACTAGGATGAAAAAAACCTTGAGAGTTTATAACCCCCTCCTCTCTTTGTTCTCCATAATTAAGATCATCAATTTTTTTTAAAAATATTTCTTTCCCTTTTATTGGATTTCTTATCTCTTCATTCAATGATTCTTTAATTACTTTATTGATTCTTTTTGGAGAAGATGGATGAGTTAAGAGCAAGTCTGATTTGATTTCTTCGTTTCCAACTATGCGATTTTGTAATTTTGAGTATTTTTTCATAATACCCAAAAATTTTGACATTTCAAAAGGGTCGAAACCAGCTCTTCTCATGTATCTGACTGATAATTTATCTGCTTCGTATTCTTGTTTTCTAGAATAAGAAAGAATATAAAGCCCTGCAGACTGATTAATAAGATTTCCAGCTAAATTACTATTGCTTATAGTATTTAGTATGTTGGCTAATAGTGACGTTCCTATTGCTTGAGTATATCTATTTGCTGCATGTCTTGCAGTTACGTGCCCAATTTCATGAGATAAAACACCAGCAATTTGAGCTTCATTTTGGCATATAGTTAATAGACCCCTCGTAATATAAATATATCCACCTGGTAAAGCAAAAGCATTAACAATTGGAGTATCAAGAATAGTAAAAGTAAACTTTAGATTCGGTAATTCTGAAGTGCTTACTAAAAATTTTCCCAATGAATTTATATAGTTTTTAATTTTCTTATTTTTATACTCACCTCCATAAGAGTCTAGTATTTTTGAGTGTTCATTACGCCCAATCTCAATTTCTTCCTTTTCTGACATTAATGTAATTTCGTTAACACCAGTTGCCGGGTTTATTTGGCAATTCTGAGTCGAGAGTAGAAAAAATAAGTAAAAACTTTTTTTTAAAAAATTTATTATTTTCATGTAGGATATTATAAAACTATTATAAACTATGTGAATAAAAAAATAGACTACTTTCAGGATGAAAAATTTTTTACTGTCAATAATTTTATTACAACTTTTCTTTCTCAATTCGGCTGCGTCTAGTGAAAATGAAGCAAGGTTTTCTTTAGGCGTTGGGATCTATAATTTTATGAAAAATGGTTACTCTAGATGTGAAACTGCTCAAGGAGGTTGTGATCCAAGTTCATTAGGGGGAGTAGCGCCAGTTGAATATAAGGACGATTCTCTTGGATATAATATAGAGTATTTTGGCCCAAAAAATTTTTTTAAATACATAAAGCCGTTTGTTGGATTTCTGGGCACAAGTAAAAATGCTATTTACTCATATTTTGGTTTAAGTGGAGATTTATTTTTTTTAAAGTGTAAGTGTTTGGTTGTTACTCCGAGCTTAGCTTCAGGTTGGTATATTGACGGAGATGAAATAAAATTAGGTCATCATATTGAATTTAGGAGTGGAGGAGACATAACTTATAAATTTAAAAATAATGTAAGAGTTGGTGTAGGAATTTTTCATATATCAAACGCAAGTATTGGTAGTAGTAACCCCGGTGCTGAACAAGCAATTTTTAAATATCAAATCCCGTTTTAAAATGAAGTATTTATTATCACTAGTAATGTTAAGTTTTTTCTTTTGTAAACCTTCTTTTTCAAAAGATAATAAATCAAGATTATCACTTGGTTTTGGTCAATTTAATTTTATGGAAGATGGTACTGGACCGCACAACAAAACATCTGAAATGATGAACTTAGAGATTTATAGTGGAAAAAAATTATTTAATCTAATCAAACCATTTGCTGGTTTTATGGGCACGACTGCAAATGCTTACTATGCGTACGGAGGATTTGGAATTGACACTTATTATACTAATAAAAAAAATTGGGTACTTACACCCAACGTTGCTTGTGGGTATTACAAGGATGGATCAGAGATAAAAGCTGGAAATAATATGGAATTTTACATCGGTATTGATTTATTTTATAAATTTAAAAATAATGTGAGAATTGGTGGTGGTATCTTTCATATTTCAAATGCCGATAGTGGTTATAGGAATCCAGGATCAGAAACATTAATTCTTAAATATCAGATACCATTAAGGTAAATAAAAGAGAAAAGAAAGGTCTTATAGTTAAATTGGATATAACAAATCCCTCCTAAGGATTAGTTTCTGGTTCGAGTCCAGATAAGATCACCATTAAGAAATTAAAGGATTATTTATGAAAAAAAAAGAGATGTTAGAAGTTTTTTTTGAAAGTCAACTCGAAGAGCATATAGAGGTTGCCAAACTTTCAAAAATTTCTTTATATAGTTCATTTAAAAAAACAGTTCAAATCTGCGTTAATGCGTTAAAAAAAAATAAAAAAATTATACTTTTTGGTAACGGTGGAAGTGCCTCTGATGCTCAACACATAGCCACAGAATTAACAGTAAGGTTTTCTAAAAATAGAAAAGCTATTCCCGCAATTGCAATAACCACTGATACATCAGCTTTAACCGCTATCGGCAATGACTTTGGATTTGAGTTTTTATTTTCTAGACAAATTGAAGCGTTAGGAATTGTAGGTGATGTTGCATTAGGTATTACTACATCTGGAAAAAGTAAGAATGTTATTTTAGCATTAAAAAAAGCAAGAGCTTTAGAGCTTAAAACGGTTGCATTTTGTGGTAAAAATACCTTACAATTGAAAAAGTTTTCAGATCAAATAATTTCAATTCCCGCAAAAAATACATCTAGAATTCAAGAGATGCATATCACAGTAGGACAAATGTTGTGTAATGCTATAGAAAAAGAATTAAATCTAACGAGTTTTGTTGACAGTGAATTTAAAACTTAAAATAAATACAATATTAATTTTTTTTATTCTTTCTGGCTGTGATTCAAGTGATAGTTACTTCCCATTAAAGAAATCTTCCATTCTTCATTACAATATTCTATCGACCACAGATGGGTTTAGTAAGACAAAATCAAAACAAACATATACTGTTATTGATGTCAGAGGAAATAGATCTGTTGTCTTAGGAAATAGTGGTCAAGTAATCTCATATCTTTTTGAAAAAGACGGAATCAAACGTGAAGATATAAATTACATTGATATGGAATATATAATAAATTTTGATGGCAGTCTTAAAATATATAAGAATTTTGATTTACCCTCCGAAAAGCTTGATAATGAAAGAGATCATTACGTTATAAAATTTCCCCTTGAGATCGGAACAAGTTGGTCTATAGAAGATATGACAAGGTTAAAAATGACCATTGGATATGATAGGGTCTTTGAAACTTGGTTACCTTTTAAACTCACAAATAAAATAGTTTCTAAGAATGAGAGAGTTAGAATTAAGAATAAAATATATAAAAATTGCATTAAGGTGGTAGGTAAAGGAAATACGAGCTATAATGCAGGACCACCAATTGGTGTAATCAATATTACAATCGAAAATATTGATTGGTACGCCCCAGGAATTGGACTTGTTAAGACGGTTAGATCGGAAAGATCTGATTCAGAGACAATGGGAGAGTTATTTACGGAAAAGTACTATGAAGAAAATGAAATATAAAACGTCTCAGACATTGATTATTTTAAATTAATAATTAGATATAATTTCAGCGGTTATGAATAAAAATTTTCCAAATAAACAGGGTTTGTATGACCCTAAATACGAAAAAGACTCTTGTGGAATAGGTTTTGTAGCAAATATCTATGATATTCCATCACGAGATATAATTAATTATGGTTTAAATATATTGTGTAACTTAACTCATCGTGGTGCAGTGAGCGCTGATCCTAAGGCTGGAGACGGAGTTGGTATTCTTACTCAGATTCCTCATGAATTTTTCCAAAAAGAGTTATCGAAACAAAATATTATTCTTCCTAGACCGGATGACTATGCTGTTGGAATGTTTTTTTTGCCCCATAAAAAAGATGAAAAAGATCATTGTTTAAAAATAATTAGTAAAAATTTTAAGAAATTTGGTTTAAAAGTTCTTTTTATAAGAGATGTTCCAGTCGATGCTTCTATATTAGGAGAATCTATTCGAGGAAAAGAACCATCAATAATTCAGTTTTTTTTAAAAGAAAATAGACCTTCAAGAACTATCAATGAATTTGAATCCATCTTATTTCTTGTGAGAAGATTTATAGAATTGGAGTTAAAATCATTCGACTTTTATCCTGCTTCCTTATCTCCTAGGACTATAATTTATAAGGGAATGGTGATGTCTGATTGTCTTAAGGATTTTTATCTTGATTTAAAAGATGAATGTTTTATTTCTTCACTTGCCATTGTTCATCAGAGATTTTCAACTAATACTTTTCCAAGTTGGGAACTTGCTCAACCCTTCAGATTTTTGTGCCATAACGGAGAAATTAATACTTTAAGAGGAAACTTAAACTGGATGAATGCAAGAGCCAGGATATCAACTTCAAAATTTTTTTCAAAAGATTTTAAAAATATTAACCCTCTGATTTTTGAGGGTGTTTCCGACTCAGCCGCTTTTGATAATGCTTTAGAATATCTAATAATTGGAGGTTATGATATTGAAAAAGCAATGATGCTTTTAATTCCAGAGGCTTGGGAAAAAAATATCTCGCACTCCAGAGAATTAACCTCGTTTTACGATTATCATGCAAATTACATTGAGCCATGGGATGGTCCTGCCGCAATGTGTTTTACGGATGGAAGAAAAATAGGCGGTGTTCTTGATAGGAATGGATTAAGACCATCAAGGTATTGTGAAACTGATGATGGTCTTGTCCTCCTTTCTTCGGAAATGGGAGTTTTGGACCTTCCTTCGAAAAAAATAACAAAAAAATGGAGACTTGAACCCGGAAAGATGTTCTTTATTGATCTAAATGAAAAGAGAATAATACAAAACGATGAACTCAAATCAAAATTTTCCAAGGAATATAATTTTGAGAGTCATTTGAAGAAAAATCAATTTTTTTTAGGTGATTTTCTTCAAGAAAAAAAGAAGATATTGAAGGAACTCGATCAAGACAGCTTGATTAAATATCAATATGCTTTTGGATATACAAAAGAAGATATCAATTTTTTTATTCAACCAATTATAGAAACAGGAATAGAGCCTACAGGGTCCATGGGAACTGATACTCCTGTTTCCATCCTTTCATCCAAACATAAATTATTATATTCATACTTTAAGCAATGTTTTGCTCAAGTTACTAATCCTCCCATAGACCCCATAAGAGAAGAATTAGTTATGTCTTTGAAGAATACCTTGGGAACAAGACCAAATATTTTTTCTTCACCAACTGAAAATAAAAATTTTAGATTAGAAATTGATCAGCCTTTATTGACAAATGAAGAAATAGAAGTTGTAAAAAATATTGAATATCATTCAAAAGGTAAACTTCGTTCTGGCGTTGTTGATATATTATTTAAAAATTCACTTAAAGGAAATGAATTAAATGATGGGATTGAAAATATTTGCCACCAAGCTAAAGAATTGATTCTTGAAGGTAAAAATTTGATTATTCTCTCTGATAAACAATTTTCAAAGGTTAATGCCCCTATTCCATCTCTTTTAGCAGTGTCTGCTGTGCATCATTTTTTGATTAAAGAAGGTCTGAGAATGAAAACAAGTCTAGTAATTGAAACTGGTGAAGCCAGAGAACTTCATCATTTTGCTGTTCTTTCTGGTTTTGGTGCTGAGGCGATAAATCCTTATTTAGCATTTGAAACTATTAGATCTTTTGTTCCTGATTCGGAAGTGAAAATTTCTGAGGAAAATTTCATTAAAGCAGCAAATAAAGCACAATTAAAAATTATGTCAAAAATGGGAATATCAACTATTAAATCATATTGTGGAGCTCAAATTTTTGATGCAGTTGGTATTTCAGAGAGTGTAATTAATAAGTTTTTTTGTGGCACAGCATCTTTGATTGGAGGAGTATCAATGTTTGATATACAAAAAGAAACATTATCTCGTTTCAATAAAGCTTATGTTCAAGAGATTTCAAGCGGTATGAAACTTGAAGATGGAGGTGAGTATTCTTATAGAATAAAAGGTGAACAACATAATTGGTCTCCTGATACCATAACAAATCTTCAAAAGGCAGTAAGAATAAACTCGAAAGAAGCATATAAGAAGTTTTCAGGTTTAATTAATAGCAATGATTCTTCAACAACAATTAGAGGTCTATTGGATATTTCAAACGGTTTTGATCCTATTAATATAGAAGAAGTAGAACCAGTTACAGAAATAGTTAAGAGATTTTCGACTGGAGCCATGTCTTTTGGTTCAATTTCTAGGGAAGCACATACAACTCTTGCAATAGCTATGAATCGAATAGGTGGTAAATCAAATACTGGTGAAGGTGGTGAGGAAGTAGAGAGATTCAAAACCCTAGAAAATGGGGATTCAATGAGATCATCTATTAAACAAGTTGCTTCGGGAAGGTTTGGAGTGACAACCGAGTATTTGGTAAATGCAGATGATATTCAGATAAAAATCAGTCAAGGAGCAAAACCTGGTGAAGGAGGTCAATTACCAGGACATAAAGTGGACGTAACAATTGCTGCAGTTAGGCATTCTACTCCAGGTGTTGGGTTAATTTCACCACCTCCACATCACGATATTTATTCGATTGAAGATTTAGCTCAGCTAATTTTTGACCTTAAAAATGTAAATCCTAGAGCAAGAATTAGTGTCAAACTAGTTTCTGAATTTGGAGTTGGTGTTGTTGCGGCTGGTGTGGCTAAATGTAAAGCGGATCACATAACTATAGCTGGATATGACGGGGGAACAGGAGCCTCCCCATTAACTTCAATAAAAAATGCAGGAACACCTTGGGAGTTAGGATTGGCTGAGACACAGCAAACTTTGGTCATTAATGGTTTAAGAGATAGAATTTCTTTGCAAGTAGATGGAGGTCTAAAAACGGGTAGAGATGTTATTATTGGGGCATTACTTGGAGCAGATGAATTTGGTTTTGCAACTGCGCCTTTGGTTTCTGTGGGATGTATTATGATGAGAAAGTGTCATTTGAACACTTGTCCCGTAGGTGTTGCAACTCAAAACCCTATTTTAAGGAAAAAATTTCAAGGAACTCCCGAACATGTTATCAACTACTTTTTTTTCATTGCAGAAGAAGTTAGAGAGATTATGGCCTCGCTTGGAATCACGAAGTTTAATGATCTAATTGGTCGCTCAGATTTTTTAAATAAAATACCAGCGATAAAACATTGGAAAGCAAAGTCTGTAGATCTTTCAAGAATATTACATAGACCAATAAAAGGATCACAAAAAGATTATTTCAATTCTTCATTTCAAGATCATAATTTAAATGAAGTTTTAGACAGATCGGTTATTAAAGAATGCTCGAAGGTTTTAAAAGGTAAAGAAAGACACATAATTATTAATAAGAAAATTTTTAATACTGACAGAAGTTTTGGAGCAATGATATCAGGAGAAGTTGCTAAAAATTTTGGTTATAAAGGTTTGAATGAAGATTCGATAGTAATTAATTTAAAAGGAACTGCAGGACAGAGTTTTGGGACTTTTTTGTCCAAGGGTATTACACTTAACCTTGAAGGCGAGGCTAATGATTATGTTGGAAAAGGTCTATCGGGAGGAAGAATAACAATAATTCCATTCAAAGACTCTACTTACGATTTTTCTCAAAATATTATTGCAGGTAATACAGTTTTGTATGGAGCTATATCTGGTGAGTGTTATTTTTTAGGTAAGGCAGGTGAAAGATTTGCTGTCAGAAATTCAGGAGCTGTTGCCGTAGTTGAAGGAGCGGGTGATCACTGCTGTGAGTATATGACAGGAGGTATTGTTATGGTTTTAGGTGAAACAGGAGTTAATTTTGCTGCTGGCATGAGTGGGGGAATTGCATATGTTTACGATTCCGATAACAATTTTTCAAATAACTGTAACAAAGCAATGGTTGAAGTTGAGAGTATTACAAGATCGGACTCAACCGATACCTCTAATATTTTTGAAAAAAAGACTTTATTGGAAAGAGATGATTTAAGAATTAGAACCATGCTTAAGAGACATATTAATTATACGAACTCAAAAAAGGCTCGAAAAATTTTAGAAAACTTTGAAGAAAATATTAAAAAGTTCTACAAAATTTTTCCACTTGATTTTAAGAAAGCATTAGAGCAATCTGTAAGAAGTAAGAAAGATAAAATTAAGAAGACTTTATGATGGTAAAAAATACTGCATTTATAGATATTGATAGAGAGGAAGTAGAAACTCTCAAACCTGAAGAAAGAATAAAGAATTTCAACGAATTTGTAATACCTTCTTCTTTAGAAAATCTCAGTAAACAAGCATCGAGGTGTATGGATTGTGGTATACCCTATTGTCATAACGGTTGTCCCGTAAACAACATTATTCCTGAGTGGAATAATCTAGTATACGAAAATGATTGGAAAGAGGCTTTAGAAGTTCTTCATTCTACTAACAACTTTCCAGAGTTTACAGGTAGGATCTGTCCTGCACCATGCGAATCCGCATGTACACTAAATATTGAAGATAGTCCTGTTACAATAAAAAATATCGAAAAAAGTATCATTGATAAAGCTTATGAAAATGGATGGGTGCTTCCACAAATCAATAAAAAAAAAACGGGAAAGAAAGTAGCAATTGTTGGATCTGGCCCTGCCGGATTATCTTGTGCTCAACAACTTGCTAGAGCTGGTCACGACGTTTCTTTGTATGAAAAGAATGATAGAGTCGGAGGCTTACTCAGATATGGAATACCAAATTTCAAAATGGAAAAATTTTATATTGATAGAAGAGTTGAACAAATGAAAAAAGAGGGAGTATCTTTCCATTGTAATACTAATATCGGAGTTGATATTGTTTTTGATAAACTAAATAAGGATTATGATGCCATTGTCCTTACGGGTGGATCAGAAAAGCCAAGAGATTTGGATGTAGAAGGAAGAGAGCTTGATGGAATACACTTTGCTATGGAATTTTTACAACAACAAAATAAAAGGTGTGAAGGAGATAATGATGTGGGTGGAAACGATATTCTTGCTACTGCAAAGAATGTTATAGTAATCGGTGGAGGTGATACTGGATCCGATTGTATAGGAACTTCAAATAGGCAATCAGCTTCTTCAGTAGTTCAGTTGGAAATTATGGATAAGCCTCCGGAAAAAGAGAACAAAATTTTAACCTGGCCTAATTGGCCTTTGAAGCTGAGAACTTCTTCATCACATGAAGAGGGTGTACAAAGAAATTGGAGCGTTTCAACGAAAAAATTTGAAGGTAAAAACGGAAAGGTCACGAGTTTAATTTTAGAAAAAGTAAAATGGGAGTCTGATGGTAATGGTGGGTATTCAATGAAACCTATAGCAGCACCACCAATAAAACTAAAAGCAGATTTGGTTCTTTTAGCAATGGGGTTTGTCCATCCAATTCATTCGGGTTTATTGGAAGAAATAAACGTTTCTCTTGACGATAGAGGTAATGTTAAGGCAAATGTTGATGATTATAAAACTAATTTAGATAAAGTTTTTGTTGCTGGAGATATGAGAAGAGGACAATCATTGGTTGTTTGGGCAATTAGAGAAGGTAGACAAGCAGCTCACTCGGTAGATAATTTTTTAATGGGTTCATCAAATTTACCTATTTAAGATATAATCTATTTTTATGGATACAAAAAAAATAGATTTAAAAAGTAATCAAAGATTTATAAATAGGGAACTTTCTTGGCTTTCATTTAATGAAAGAGTTCTTAATGAAGCCAAAAATTCTGATTACCCTCTTTTGGAGAGACTTAGATTTTTGTCTATTTCAGGAAATAATCTGGATGAGTTTCATATGGTAAGAGTTGCAGGTATTTCTAGACAAATTAGCGGAAATCTAAAAATTGAAAGTGCAGATGGAAGAACCCCAAAACAACAATTTGAGGATGTAACAAACAGTTTAAAAAGTTTGTTGTATAAACAGCAAATAATGTGGACAGACCTAAAAAAGTCCATGTTAGCAAACAATATAGAGATTCTCTCGTCTCACGGAGATCTCCTGGCCTATAAAAAACAAATCAACAATGTTTTTGATACGAAAATTTCCCCAATCTTAACACCTTTGGCTATAGACCCTGCCCATCCTTTTCCATTTTTACCTAATTTAAGTTCGTCTCTGGTATTATTATTTAAAAACTCAAAAAAAACTTTTTTTACTGCTTTGGTCAGCTTACCCCCAAAACTTCAAAGATTTTTTTCATTAATAAAAAACAAAAATATTTTTGTAAAAACCGAAGATATTATTCTTCAGAATATAGAAAAACTTTTTCCTAAATTTGAGTTATTAGAATCTGCATTTATTAGAGTTATTAGAGACAGTGATATAGAGTTTGAAGAAGAAGCAGAGGACTTAATGGTTTCATTCGAAGTTGCTTTGAGAAAAAGAAGATTAGGGTCAGTAATAGGTTTATATGTTAAAGAAAGTTCAGGAAAACAAGTATTAAATTTTGTAAAAAAGAAACTTAAAATAAATGAAAATAATGTTTTTAGGGTCAAATCTATTATTGATATTGAGTCAATTAGTCAGATTATAGATTATACAAAATCAGATAAAGTATTTAAAGAGCTTGTTCCAAGTTTTCCTCAAAGAATTTTAGATTATAATGGGGATTGTTTTGCAGCAATAAAAGATAAAGAAATGATAATTCATCATCCTTTTGAGAGCTTTGATGTGGTTGTAAAATTTATTAATCAAGCAGCGAACGACCCACAAGTAGTTTCAATTAAACAGACACTTTACAGAACAAGTGCAAACTCACCAATTGTAAAGGCATTAATTGAGGCTGCTAATAATGGAAAATCAGTTACTGCAGTCATTGAGCTTAAAGCAAGATTTGATGAAGAAAAAAATATCCGATGGGCTAAAGATTTAGAAAAATCCGGGGTTCAGATTGTTTATGGGTTTGTTAATTGGAAAACTCATGCTAAAATTTCACTAGTATCTAGAAAGGAAGGAAAAAATATTCAATCTTATGTTCATTTTGGGACAGGAAATTATCATCCAATAACTGCTAAATTATACACAGATTTATCATATTTTTCTTCAAATAAAACCTTATGTGAGGACGCAGGGAAAATATTTAATTTCATTACAGGATATGCAAAACCAAATACTATGAAATTAATATCATTTTCTCCATTAAGAATGAGAGAAAAGTTAAAATATTTGATCAGAAAAGAAATAGAAAATAAAAGAAAAAAATTACCAGCAGCAATTTGGATAAAAGTTAATTCATTAATTGATCCAGAAATTATAGATGAATTTTATAAAGCATCTATTGCTGGAGTGAAAATAGATTTAATTGTAAGAGGCATTTGTGGTCTAAGACCAGGAATTCCTGGACTATCAGAAAATATTAAAATAAGAAGTATTATTGGAAGATTTTTGGAGCATAGTAGAATTTATTGTTTTGCAAATGGTGGAACAATACCTACAAAAAATACTAAAGTTTTTATTTCATCGGCTGATCTAATGACAAGAAACCTTGATAGAAGAGTTGAAACGTTTATTCCAATTATCGATTATACTTTGCATCAAAAAGTATTAAATCAAATTATGATTATCTATATGAAAGATAACCTCCTATGTTCGGAGTTAAATTCTGATGGTTCATATACAAAAACTACTAATAAAGAAAATTGCTTTTCATCACATGAATTCTTTATGAATAATTCATCCGTTTCTGGAATGACTGAAAAAAATAAGGACCAAACATTAACAAAGAAATAAAAATTTGTTGAATAGATCAAAACATACACCATTCTCGATTATTGATATTGGATCTTTTTCTATAAGACTTGTAATCTATGATTCTATTTCTGTAGCAGCAAGAACTGTCTTTAATGAAAAAGTTATTATTAATTTGGGGAAAGTTGTTGAGAAAAAAGGAAAAATTGGTTTAATATCATTTAACTTATTATCAGATATTTTAGAGAGATTTATTAGTATTTCAAGATCACTAAAAAGTGAAAATCTCGTTATATTAGCTACAGCCGCAATAAGAAATGCGAAAAATAATGTTGAATTTGTCAATGGTATTTATAAAAGGTTTGGTATAAGAGTTAAAGTGCTCACTGGTGAGGAAGAGGGAATTTTAGCTGCATTGGGTGTTTTTTATAGCCATAAAAGTGTGAACGGTATTATTGGTGATCTAGGAGGGGGAAGTTTAGAATTAATACAAATGAAAGGAATTAATAATATTAAATTTCTTAACTCTTTTTTAGTTGGACATACAGTTCTTAAAAATATTGGAGATTATAATAGTTTAAAGGTAAATAAATATATAGAGAAGAATTTGAACAGTCTAGGAGATCTGAGTTATGAAAATTTCTATGCTGTAGGTGGTTCGTTCAGAGTAGTTGCTAAACTAAACATGTATTTAAGAAAAAATAGTTTAAAAATCATACAAGATTACGTAGTTACTGCCGATGAAATTAGAGAAAATATAATCAATAAATTTTTAAGTAATAGTAAATTTTATAATGAAATTTTGGAAAAAGTAACAAAATCTAGAAGAAACTCAATTCCCTATGCAATTAATGTTCTGAAAAGTTTGATAGATTACTTTCGTATTAAAAAGATTTTTTTCTCTAGTTCAGGAATAAGAGAAGGCTATATTCAGAGTCATATACCTCAATCTGAAAAATCTCATAATCCTTTCCTATTTCAAGTTAAAAGAATAGCTGATAATTCAATAAACAGCTCTATGGTTGATTTATTATTTAACTGGATCAAAGGATCTGGAGATCGAATAAAATTTAATAATGATTTACTATTGTCGGCCTGTTGGATTTCAAATATTGCCTGGGATATTCACCCTGAGCATAGAAGGCAATATGCCATGGAAAGGATATTATGGTATCCATTTCATAAGATCACAAGACCTGAAAGAATTGAGTTATCTATTACTATGTATTTCAGACATTCCAATGGTATTAAAGATAAGCTAGCAAATGATTATTATAAAGAAATGAATACAACTGCAAGAATGAGATGTAAATACATTGGACAGTGTTTGAGGTTAGCACATCATATCACAGGAGGTATTTCAGAAAAAAATCTAAAATCATGCAGTTTAAAAATTAAGAAAGATAGCTTAAAGTTGTATGTAAAAGAGAAACATTCATTATTTTTTGGTGAAGCGATTCCAAGAGGTTTAAAGAATGCTGCACAGGCATTAGGACTAAAAGATTCTGAAATAAAATTTAATTAGCAGAAATAGATGAATCTTCAATTGATTCAGATTGATTTAATTCGGTGAAAATTGACTGAGAAATTGTTGTTAGATTCAAATTTGGGTTTCTATTGCAATTTTTTAGAATTTTTTCCCAGAGCTTATCATCAGAAATGGTGTTAGTTAAAGTTCTATTTAGAACACTTACTCCAAGATTTAGACCTGAAAGAAAACCTTGTGTCCAAGAAACTATTATATATTTAGCCTCTTTTACTTCGCTATGCATTAAAATAACACTACATTTTTGTTGACCAGCTCCCATAACTTGATAAACAGCATTAGAATCTTTTTTGTAAACAAAAACTAAAGTAAAAATCAGAGAAGTAATTTTTAAGATTCTTAATGCTTGTTTATTCATCTATTATAAAAAAAATAGGAGCTAAATTTCTTCTAAAAGTTTATCTCTTTTCTTTTTAGCTTTGCTACCGGTTAGCTTATACTTAGAAATGCTTTCTATATTTGAATTGTCACCACCAACAACAACTATTCCTATCATTCCTAGTGCGGCATGAGGTGAACATTGATAGAGATAAATACCAGGAACCGTAAAAGTAATTGTTACAGGTTTACTTAGTTTTGATTTTTTTGGTAATTCGTATCCTTCAGGCCCAACCAGCATTTCAACGTTGTGAGCCTTTGCAGTCGGCACCCATTCTATTGATTGTCCAACTTCAACTTTGACCAGTTCTTGACTATATACCATTCTTTTTTTAGTTTCTTTATTTTTATTTAGCATCTCAATGGTTATATCGGCAGAATATGCATTTACTGAGAAAAAGGTAAATACTAGGCTTATTAAAAATTTTTTCATAATATGTCCTTTAATAAAATTATAAAATTATAAAATTATAGTGTATGTAATGTATAATACGAACTTTGTCAATGATAACGATTCTATGTATGATTTAGTTTTTTTATATTTGTTATTTAATAAAACTCTACATACGCTTATAGTTTTTTAATATGATTCATAGTTATAATTTTTTAAGATTTTTAATTTGCTTCGCACCAATTTTTTTTAATTTAGTCGTCTATTATACTGGAAATGTTGATTATCATGGACTTTTTGAAACCGCAAAATATACAAGTATTGCAAAAAATTGGCTAAGTGAATTTCCTGAAAATATTCCACCAAATAGATTACCTGCTTATCCTTTGTTTATAGCAATAATTTTTAAGATTTTTGGGATCGATAACTTAAATGCACTTCTTTTAGCACAATCGATTTTAGGATGTATTACTATATTCCTTTTAATTAAAATATTAGAAGATTTGAAAATTGGAAAAAATTTCATAGTTTTATTAACAGTAGCATTCAATTTTGGAATAATTTTTCGGTTTTCAACGTTTTTACCTAATTGTTTTTTTACCTTTTTTTTAACTCTTGGAGTCTTCGGGTTTACGAGATTTTATTTAGAACAAAGAAGTAAATATTTTTTTATTTTTTGCTCTGCATTTTTCATTCTTATTTTAACAAGACCTATTTTTTATTTATCCATATTAATCACCGTTCCATTGATAATTTTACATATATTAAAGATTAAAAAAAAAAGATTTACAAAAATTTGTTTAATTTTATGTTTGCTAACATCTTATGTCTCAGCTATGGGAGTTCAAATTCTCCGATCTTATAATTATGATCGCTCACTTGTTTACACCGTTCAAGCCGGAGAGCATTTTTTTTGGGTAATTGCATGTTTATCCAATAAATATGCATGTGGTACAAGAGATATGAAAGTATACAACTATTTGAGGAGCAAATATGAAGAAGAAACTCAAAAAATAGAGAATTTAAAGTTAGAAGATATTAGTAAAATTAAGTTTGAAATTGGTAAACGTTACATATATGAAAAGATAGACAAGAGCGACTTATTTTTTGCAACTTTTTTTTCCTATATAAAATTATTTTTTCATTCGAGTCTAATAGAGATCTTTGGAGCATTTAATCTGAATTCTGATGAGATATATTCCCCAGTGACAAATAATATTTTTGAAAAAATTTCTAGTATTCTAAAGAATGCTTTGAGTAACCCAATTAACTTTATTTGGATAATGTCTATGATTCTTATTGTTTTTCTTAGGTTATTGCAATTTTATGGTTTTACTTATTGTTTTGTTAATCATGGTTTAAAACTCTATCTTTTAATTGTTTCGAGTATGATTTTGGTACTTTCCATCAACGGAATAGGTATAGGTAATCCAAGATATAGGTCAGAAATTGAACCTTTGTTGGTCATTCTAGGTGCTGTTGGGATTGATAACATAAAAAAAATTATCAGAAAACAGCTATTGAAAAATCAACAAAGTTACTAATGACTATTTTTTTACTGCGGTACTTGATAAGTTAGAAAACCATTTTTTTCTTATAAAGAAAATTTCTGAAAAAAACTTAACGTAACGTGCATTTTCTGAACCAGTTCTGAGATAATTTATTATATTTCCAAGAGGTCTCCATGGTCTAAAAATAAAAGACGAAACATAAAAAAATGTGAACATAATAATCATGAAATTATAGATTGTTCTTGATGATAGATTGTTTGAATAGGATCTAACACGTGATGAGTAAAAACTTATTATATCTGAAGCTTCATCCATATTTCCTTTTATTACCCCCTTTTTTTTGAGATCATCGTAGTAGAAAGAACCTGGGTAGGGAGTAAATTGAGAAACTGTGAGATCATCTACACCAATAATAGCCAATCTAAAAATCATACCAAAAGTTTGCATCATAGATTTTAAATTATCCTCAGGAAACCCTATTACTATAAAGCAGCCTACAGTTATATTTGATTTTGCAAGAAGTTTAGCTGCTTTTATAAAGTGTGGATAATTAATTTTTTTCTTTACAATTTTTCTTATTTCTTCAGAACCGGACTCTGGTGCTAATGCAAGATTTTTGAGCCCTGATTTTTCAAGAACTTCGACTAGTTTTTCGTCAATAGCCTCTGATCTTGTCCCTGCAGGAAGTTGATATGAAATATTAAGTTTTCTGGCAATGATTTCTTCACAAAACGCTATTAACTTTTTGTTGTTAATTATAAAGGTTGAATCCATAAAATGAAAAGAGGTAACATTATATTTTTTTTTCATAAACTCCATTTCATCGACAAGTTCTTTAGGGTTTCTCATAATATATCTTTTTGTCCACATGTCTTTATTTGAACAGAAAGTGCATTCATAAGGACACCCTCTGCTACCTAAAATTGGTATTCCACGTCCAAGGTTGATTCCAGTAACTTGTAAATGATCGGTATATTCATCTATATTCCAGTTATCCCAATCAGGGTAAGGAAAGTTATTTATATCAACGATTCTTAATCGTTTGGGTGTTTGAACTATTTCGTCTTTATTATTTTTATAGGCCATTCCTAAGATATTACGAGGATTTTTCTTCTTAATTAAATGATCAACAAGTTCAAGAAATGTCTCCTCTCCTTCACCTACAACAACATAATCAATGAAGTTACATTTAAGTGTTTCTTTTATTTGTGCAGATGGATGTTCGCCGCCAAAAATTATATTACAATGAGGAAAGACTTCTTTAATTTTCTTTGCAATATCTCTAGCTAAGAACCATGAATGTGAAAACAGAGAAGTTAAGCCTACAATTTTTACACTTGCTGGAATTTGTGCAATTATTTCATCAATTGTTAGACCTTGAACTAATAAATCAGACCCTGGTTTTGCCTTCCTAATCTTCTCAAGAGCTTGCCCACATGCGTCAATCCCTTTATAATTATACCCATTTTTCTTCAAATAAGCGCCAATGTAGGCTAAACCTATTGGAGGACTGGGACTTTGAATTTGAATCCCAGAAGACAACTTAAGACCTTGATGATTAATGAGCACAATTTCGTCTTTAGACACTTTAGTTACTTTCCCTTAAATAATGAAATATTTAGTATTAAATAAAATATATACTAGAGAAGGGTTATTTTAAATCTTTAAAGTAAGATTTAATTTTTTTTTATCCAAAGCCTAATTTTTGATTTTTCTTTAATTAAATAAATCAATAATAAAAAAAATATTATAAATATAGTTGGAAGAAACATTTTATCAAAGATTAATGAATAATTTTGATCAACAAATAAGAATTCTGATGTTTCAATAAGTCTTTTAAAAAAGAAAGTGAATAAAACTATTTGAGGAAAATCGGCAATAAAAATTGTTAATAAGAAATTTTTAAAATTTAGGTTAAAAAAAATACTGAGTATATTTTTCATGATGAAAGGAACTCCTGGTATTAAACGTAAAATTGTGTAAAGAAAAACTTGATCTTTTTTTATTTTTTTCTTGCTGATAATCTTAATAATGAATGGTTCAAATTTTCTAGATAAAGCAAACGTAAGTGTTGATCCAAGAAGAATTGAGACAAATGAAAAAATACACCCAAGGTAGCCGTATATAAAACTTGAAATTAGTAAAATTGGAGTAGCAATTCCTATGAAGCCGATCCAAATAATCGACGAAAGTAAAAATAATAAAAAAAATAAGAAATAATTATTATCACTAAAATATTTGAGATCTAAAGAAAGCATTTTTATATGACTTTTAAAGTCAAAACTGACGAGGTAATTTAAATTAGCTTGTGAAATTAAGATTACTGAAGTTATTACTATTAAACAAGAAAGTGTAATTAATTTTTTATTACTATTTTTAGGAGGTTTTATTTTCATTAAATTTTGAATTAGAGAAATTATTATTAATTATCACAAATCATACTATTTCTGGATAGATTATTTAAGGTATTAAAATTATAAATAACATATATTTTTAAGATCAATTTTAATTTTGATTTTAATTCCCCAAGTCTTATAATGGTGGCTTGTGAGTTTCCCCCCCTTATAAAAAGGATATAACTTAAATTATATTCTTCTCACAGGTCACTATTTTTATATTAGAATCTTTATATTTAATTAATATTTACTACTTACTAGATATGAACAAAATATATGTTTTTTATGATGGTAAATGCGGAATTTGCTCAAAAGAAATAAATTACTATAAAAGATTGGATGTCAAAAACGTTTTCGATTGGGTAGATATCACAACTGATAGAAAAAAATTAGAAATATACAATATTTCGTATAATGAAAGTCTAATGTTTTTACATTTGATTGATAGAAAAGGTCAAGTTCAAATTGGCGTTGATGCATTTTTAATAATATGGAATGAGTTCAAATATTGGAAAACAGTTGGTCTAATGATGAGAATTCAACCAATTAAATCTGTTTTAAAGATTTTATATAAACTGTGGGCAAAAAAGAGATATTCTAAGTTAGATTATAAGTGCAACATTTAGTTGAACAACCCATATAATTTAAAACTTAAATATATTATTTAACAGCAGTTAAAATTTTGAGTAAAACAAGCTACAGAAACCAGAAATAAAAAAAATCGCGCCACAAATCTGTGGCGCGATTAATTAAATTTACGGCTTTGTTGCAGTAATTTTGTAGATTTCACCTTCATCTACAGCTGCATAAAGAGCTCCGTCTGGTCCAAGTCTTAGACCTCTGAATCTCTTAGTAAGGCCAGTAGGAAGTTGAACAACACTTTTGATAGATTCACCATTTTCAGCGATATCAATAATGTCAATTCTCATACCGGATGGTGTTCCACCGAAACCAATACCCATGATTCCAACAGCCATTCTACCTTCGTAATAACCCCAGTTACTTCCTTTCAAGAAAGCTGCAGAACCAGTTCCTTGTGAAAGTCCATTGTTATTCCAAGCAGGTGGCATTAAGTCGCTGAAACGAGTATCACTCATAGGCATGAATGCCGCACGAGCAGCAGGTAACATACCTTCTTTTTGGTTAGGCATGTATCCGCAATACTTATCCGGACAATCACCACGACCACCAACATTTGGACGAGGATCCCATCCTCCGTTACCACCGTTAACTAGTGCAGTAATTTCGTCATTTTGCCATGGTCCGTGCTCAGCAGTAAAAGCTCTACCATCACTCGGACGGAAGTCTATACCTTGAACATTTCTGTGACCATAAGTGTACATACGCTTATCAAAGCCTTTTGGAGGCTTATTTCCTGGATGTGCCACACCGTCAGTATCAATTCTTAGTACATTACCGCCAAGAAGATCTTTAGATTGTGGTACTACGCCTCTGTGACGATCACCAGTAGTTGCCCAAAGATATCCTTCAGGTCCAAAACGTAATCTATCACCATTGTGTGCACCTGGTCCTCCGAAAGGATGATCAGATTCGAATGGCTTATACTGAATATCTTTTACAATATCAGTACGATTAGAAACACTCATATCTTTATTAAGAGTTAATCTCATTACGATATTTCCATCGCATCTTGAGTAATTGTCTTTACATCCAGAACCATGATATTTGTTTGATGTAGAAGCAACATAAACTCTACGATTCTTTTTGAAGTTAGGGTCAACAGCAACACCCATCATTCCTGCTTGACCTTCACAGAATAGATCACTTCCAGCAGAAGAGTATCCACTTGAACCTTTCATTCCATAGATAGCCATAACAGAACCGGATGATGTTTTTACTGACAGACCTTTACATTTTTCTGTGTAAAACATATCACCAGAATTTGTAAAAGCCATATCCCAAGGATTCTCGAGTCCATTAAGAATAGACATCGCACTAATCTTTGGAGTACCCATAGTATCAGCATTAGCTGCAGATGTGAACATAGCCATAGCTGCGATCACTGCTGCTGATAAAAGTTTTAGTTTTTTAAACATAATATTAGTTTTCCTTTTATTAGTTAAAGTTAGTTAGTTGTTTTGCGCACTATTGAGATACGCAGCTAAATTTGCGATTTCCACATCAGATAACCCCCCTGCCATCATGATCATTAAAGCAGAGTTAGGACCTATTTTCTTTCCAGATCTGTAAGTTTTTAGCCTATCAACTAAATAGGGGACCTCTTTTCCGGAAATTTTAGGGTAACTTGCTAACCCCATTCCTGCAGGTCCATGACAATTACCACAGTTTTGTGAATATCTAGTTTTTCCTGCCTCAATATCCCCGCTTAAAACGTAGCCTGGATTTGTTGCAAAAAATAAAAAAGATATTACAAAGCCTAGTAGTCTCATTAATTTCCCCGCAAAAACAAAGTTGACTTAGATAAACTAAGTTGCAAAACACGCAAATCTATATATAGCTTTACCTCATTTATTATCAACCTTTTATTTTTTTTTCTCTTTGAATGAACTATTTTTTTTGGTTTTTTGGACAGTCTCTGGATATATCTTTAAGTTCAACAACTTTTTGTCCTTCTAAGTTACTGTAAAAACAAAACTTTTTCCCTCCTTGGGTATAAGATTTAATTAGGCCCATACCCATCGGTCCAGAAAAAGTTTTTACATTTTGAATAATCTCTTCATCTAGATTCTTATTTTTTATCCCCATTGGGTTTTTTTTTTCGTCAGAAAGGGATAATTTGGCTAAAAATATTGATATTAAAATAATTAATTTCATAAAACGTAGTTTAAAATTAGAATTTTCAATTTAAAATAATTAAAAGTTATTATATAAAATGTTATAATAGATTTGGTTGGAAATTAAAAATGAAAAGTATTGTCTTTATTATATCCCTTTTTTTAAATTTAAATTCTATTGCTCAACCTGTAAATCTGGAATGTTTCGGAGATGATAGCTCTAAGTGGAATAATTGTAGGGGAGCTAAAGTTTTCGACCAAACAGCATATGTTGGTGAATTTATAAATGGTTTAGCAAGCGGGCAAGGAACTTACACATATTCTGATGGGTCTGTTTACGTTGGTCAATTTAAAGAAGGGAAAGAGCATGGAATAGGTACCTTCAGATGTTGGAATCATGGTTCGAAATATGTAGGAGAATTTAAAAACGGTAAAAAGCATGGAGAAGGTACTTATACATATCCAGACGGTGTAGTATACGTTGGAGAATGGAGTGAGGGAAAAAGAAATGGAAGTGGTGTATTAACTTACACTGATGGAAAAATTAAAGTTGGTTTATTTAAAGATGATAGATATTTAACTAAAGGTAAGGATGACTAAAAAACTATAGTCACCCTTATTTGATTAAGAATCACGATTACTCTTTTTCTTTATTTTCCTCTGAACTATCCGTTGAAGTCTCAGTAGCTTTATCATGTCCACCAGAACAATGATTTGCGAATACGTTGCTAGAAGCAATTGTAAAGAAGAAAGATAGAGTTAATGCAAACAAAAATTTACTCATTTAATTTCCTTTATTAAAATAATTATTATTTCTTAATTAATAATTTAATTTATTAAATCAAGAGATTTTAATAATTTTTTAAACTTTAAATAATAAACAAATCTAACTAAGTATGATTATATTGATTTATTTTCTTGAGTGTTTTTCGAAAAATCTCTATGTCTTCTCCAATTAATTTTTTTGATACATTTTCCGCTTTTTTCCAATGGGGTACTATTTTTTTGATAATTTTTATACCTTTTGTGTTAATTTTAATGTATTTCATTCTACCATCATTTCCTCCATAAATTTTTATCCATTTTGACTTTTCTAACACGTTCAGGTTTCTTGTCATGGTAGTTCTTTCCGTTTTAAGTTGATCTGATAAATCAGTTATTGATGCTGTCTTGATCTCTGATAATAATACTAGTATTGATAACTGATTTGCAGTGATTTTTTCACCAGATTGTTTTAAAATTTCATTATAAACTCGTGAAATATTTCGCGATGACTTCCTAATGCTTGTACAAAGACATCCAATCAAATGGGCATAGTTTTTTTTAATTTTCATTTCAAAACTTTACTAATCAATATTTTTATATTATCATAAATATACGTGCATATACACGTAATATTTTAATAAAAGGAAAAAATGGAAAATTCAATTCAAAAATTTGGTTTAACTGATGATACATTTATAAGGTATAAAAAAATTGGAAACGGAGACCCTATCTTACTTTTACATACATTTAGAAATAGACTTGAATATTCAGATAAAATCAGTCAATTATTAAAAAAAAATTTTACAGTTTATTCAATCGACCTTCCGGGCTTTGGTGATTCACCAATAAATACACAAACATCATATACAGTTGATTTTTTCACTCATTCCATTGTTGACTTCATTAAAAAATTAAAGCTCAAAAATGTTACTATAGCTGGAGAATCAATAGGCGCTGTTCTATCAGCAAGTATATCTAATAAAATTCCCAAATTAGTAAAAAAAATATTTTTACTTAATCCTTATGATTTTGACTCTTTCTTTGGTGAGGGAATTTCACGAGGTAACTTTTTTGCTAAATTTATTTTATTTCATGTGAGTTTACCATTTGTAGGTAATATTTTTTGTAGTTTGGAAAATAAATTTATATTAAAAAACATCATGCATGGTGGTTTTTTTGATTCGAAAAAGTTATCGCAAGATTACTTAAATCTTTTGTGCAAATCGTTAAAAAAAAAAGGGTACGTTTATCATTTTAGAAATGTACTATCAAACTTTAATGACAAAAATAATATCAAAAAAATATACGAAAGTATTAGTATTCCGAGACAATTAATTTATGGAAGCAATGACTGGGCAAATGAATCTAATAGATTAGATACTCAAAATCTTTTAAAGCTTAAGAAACATGAAACCATTGGAAATTGTGGACATTTTTCATTTTTAGAATCACCTATGGAAGTTAATAAAATAATCATCAATTCTCAGTGAAGTAAAGCATTTAAAAGTTTTTTAAGGACCCGTTTAAGATATATTTTAATATTCTAACAGCTTGATGTTGATCTTCAGTTACTGCAGCTGCAGATGCATCTACTTCTTTTAGAGCATGTTGATGTTCCTCGTTGTGAATAACAACAATTGATTTTCCTAATGCTGAAGCGTAGCCTGCATCGAATGCTGCATTCCATTGTTTATATTTTTCTCCGAACTTAACTATTACCAGATCACAATCTTTTATAGCTTTTTTGGTTTTAATAGAATTTATATTTGCACCTTTGCTATCTTTCCAAAAGTTTTTTTCTTCTGAGCCAAGAATCTCTATACCACAATTATCAGACGCATCATGATTTGTTATTGGTGAAGAGAAACTAATGTTTAAACCCTCTTTTTTAGAAAGTTTAATAATTTCTTCCCTCCAATTACTGTGAATTTCACCTGATAAATAAACATTAAACATTAAAATTTCCTTTCTTTAATGCATTTGAGATAATTTTTTTAAAAAGATTTTATTAAATTCTTCATTAAAAATGAAGTAATATTTTCCTAAATAACTTTAACCTGATTAATCAACATTTATTACTTTATTTATATCTTTTTTGATTTATCTGATATGGGAATTTAAATGCAAAATTGCATTATTAAAACTAAAAATTTAAACTATTAACCAAAATGAAATTAGATATTATTAAATACAAAAATAATATTATTGAACTAAGGAGGAATTATGGAAAAAGTTGCATTTATTTCAGGTGCCAACAGGGGCATAGGTTTTGAGACATCCAAAAAATTAGGAGAAACAGGAGCAAAGGTAATTTTGGGTTCTAGAGATCAAAATAAAGGAAAAGAAGCAGCTAAAGAATTGGTTTCCTTAGGAATTGATGCTGAATCAATTCAATACGATGCATTTGATCCAGAGGCACCCAGTAAGGTTTTTGAGTATATTAGAAAAAAATACGATGTTCTGGATATATTGATCAATAATGCCGGAGTTCTCCTAACTGGAAATTTATTCGTTACTAATAGTTCAAGTGTAAGTGATAAAGATATTAAAGATACATTTCAAACGAATCTTTTTTCAGTTATTTCATTAACCCAAAAACTATTACCTCTTTTGAGGAAATCAAAAGCAGGAAGAATAGTCAATGTTTCAACAATTCTTAGTTCTTTAACTCTTCACTCTGCTAAAGATTCACCAATTGCACCAGCAAAAGAATTTGCTTATAATGCATCAAAGACTGCTTTAAACGCTTTCACAATCCATCTTGCTAATGAACTTAAAGATACTAAAATTAAAGTTAACTCCGGTCATCCAGGCTGGGTAAAAACCGAACTCGGGGGGCCTAATGCACCTATGGAAGTAAAAGATAGTTATAAAACATCTTTGCGTTTAGCTACATTGGATGAGGACGGTCCTAATGGTGGACTCTTTCATGAGGAAGATAAAATTCCTTGGTAGAAAAATTTGAAAAAATTTAATCTTGTCGATTAAGACTTTATATTAAGATTGATTTAATTAAGTTAGAATTAACTGAATTATTTTATGAGTCTTTCTTATCAAAATTTAAAAATTATTACAGCTGGAGTTTGCTCTACTATGGTAGCAATTGGTTTTGGAAGATTTATTTATACACCAATATTACCAGATATGCAGAGCTCTCTGAACTTAAGTTCAACGACAATGGGTGTTATATCCTCATATAATTATCTGGGTTATCTTTTGGGTTCAATAATACCAATTATTTTCAAATTAAATAATTTTAGGAATGTGATCTTGTTTTCATCAACAATGAGTGTAATTACAATTTGTTTGATGGGTTTTACAACTAACGTTACAATTTTTATTATGTTAAGGTTTTTATGTGGATTAACAAGCGCTCTTGGCTTTGTTTTTACAATATCATTTATGTTTAATGAATTTAAGGACTCTAAAAATAATAGTTTACAGTTAATTCATTTTAGCGGAATCGGATTAGGTATAGTCCTTGGCACTCTGACTGTGTGGATGATATCTGCAGCAGGCTATCAATGGAATCACCAATGGATTTTAATGGGGCTTTTGGGATTATTTTTTTGTATTCCTATAATGCTTTGCATCTCCAAAAAAAAAGATTCATCAAAAAAAATTGAAAATGAAATAAAAAGTGAATTTAAATATAATTTCATAACAATCTCTTTTGGGTATTTTTTTTTTGGTATCGGCTATATAATTTTTGGCACATTCATTAGTGCCATAGTAAAAAATGCTTCAGAAGTATATTTTTATCAATATTTATCATGGATGGTTGTGGGTATTTTTGCAATTCCATCAGTAATCTTTTGGGATGAAATATCAAAAAAGATCAGTAGAGATTTTTTGTTATTTTTTTCTTGTTCGACAGTTACATTGGGTATTACATTTTTATTAATAGATGATAATCTAGTTTCTTTGTTAATATCATGTCTATTTTATGGAATAGGTGTTCCTGGTTCAGTGGCTTTAGTCTTAATTGAAGGAAAAAAAAGATTTGTTGGAAGTGTTAATGTTTCTGTTGCGATACTAACAACAGCGTTTAGTTTTGGCCAAATATTAGGCCCCTATATTTCAGGTATTTTAATAGACTTTGAGGACAACTATAAAAGTTCAATTCTTTTAGCCATGGTATGTTTATTTTTATCAAGTTTTATGATGCTTGAACCTAGTAGATTTAAATATTTTAAAACTAAGTAAAATCATCATACTAGTAGAAAGAAAAAATCTATCACAGAAGCTGCAAGTTATTGAATATTATAGTCTTGATTTTATAATGATTCGAATAATAATTTTTATTTATAAAAATTAATTTTCATCAGTATTCTACGTCCAACATACCAAATTTAAATATGTAGACTCTTTCATCGAAAACATAAGATTAGACGGAGGAAAGAATTCAAAATATCCTTGGTTTGATTTTTCATTATTAAAAATGAAATCGACTATGTAAAAAAAATACGACTTATCATTCGGACTTAATTTTTTTTTAATAATTCCCTTCGTATAATATTGTAAATTTCTATTTTCTTCATTGTATATTTTTAGAGTAATTTTTTTTACTAAATTATTATCAAAGTTAGGAATTGAAAACTCTAATAAAGGACCAATTTCATCAGCGCAAATATAAGATTTTCCATCATAATTTTTTGCTTTGACTTGTAAAAAAATAAATAAAACTATTATGAAAAAAAAAAATTTAAATTGAGTCATTATTTTCTCTACTACTTTTAAAACAATAAATTAAATTAATTAATGAGTAAATTAAATAACTTTTTTTCTAAGTTCTGGCTCATTATTTTAATTCCTTTGTTATTAGGATGTTTTCCATCATTTAAATTGTATTCTGGTTTTAGCGCTACACCCTCTAATAAAAACGGTAAAAAAGAAATTTTAAATTTTTTTGCAAGCTCTGGATATATTTTATCAAAATTATTTTTGTATTCTTTACCCAATGATTCTTGTGATAAAATGCCAGCAAGAACTACGTTTATATTTTTTTGTTGCAGGATTTCTAAAATCTTATTTAAATTTTGTCTGATTATGACTGGGTTGATTCCCCTTAACATATCATTTGCCCCTAGACAAAGAATCACAATATCTAGGTTGTTTCTTTCAAGCAACCAATTCAGTCTATTTAGTCCTCCGTAAGT